>Ga0351934_1001_pt1 | contig 181334 bp, 149 predicted proteins | sample TotcelT113001L10_FD_206848 | JGI IMG/M metagenome (GOLD analysis project Ga0351934, IMG submission 206848) | Enriched cells from coal bed in the Powder River Basin, Montana, United States - Total cells T11 rep2 HSBNCT.T11.300.1.L10 ...
GCAAGGGCCATTCCTACCGCGACCCTTGTGTTCGGTGTTCAGGCCGAGTGTTGCTTCGATTTCTTGTACTGTCTTTCGCCAGCCAGAGGGGTAGCCTAACGATCTCGCCGGCAAGCGACGAGGATTCGAGCAGTGCGGGTAAATAGGAGAGTTGGTGGTGGACGCCGTTCGTGGCCTGCTGGCCTAACAATCTCGCCGGCAAGCGGCGAGGATCTGGCGGGACATCGCGCCGCCGCGAATCGAGAATGAAAACGGGATCACACGCATGGGCCTTGACCGGGACACACTGAACATGCCAGGCGTAAGGCGATCGGATTGACGGGAATCCGCTCCGTCAGTCTGCCGCTTTGCCGCCCCAGCACGATACGACGCCGTCGGTCGTGGTGATAAACAGCCGTTGTTGGGCGGCGATCAGTCCGTCGAAAACGGGCGGCGAATCGAGTGGGTATTCGGCGAGCTGGCTGCCGTCGGTGGTCGACACGGCCCACAATCGTCCGCCCTTGCGTCCCTCGAATGCGCCATGCGGGTCGTCCGGATCGATGACGTCAGGTGGACCAGCCAGGAACAACGTGTCGCCCGCCAGGACCATGCCTCGCGCCCGCACGGGAATCCTGACGGACCATTTCGGCGGCCGCGCTCGCGACATCGAGCCCCGTTCCCGCCGGGCTGCAACGTCCGTCAACACGGGCTCGTTGACGTTATCGTCGGCGAACAACTCGTGGCCTTCCGTGCCAGGCGCAAAGTAGGGACTCCGACTGAATGTCGTGTTGAAGGTGTGCAATCCGTACGTGGTCGTTTCGTCGAACACCAGAATCTGCCCGGCCTTTGACGCGTTGTCGGCAACGTACAGGCCGGGCCAGCGCTGCGCGTACATCCAGTACAGGCGATCGAATCCCGAATCGTCCAGAAAACCGCCGGTGGCGACCAGGTGCAGATCTGTCTGCCTGGCGCCCCACTTGGCGATCTGGGGGGCTTCGAGCGGATTCAGTTCCCGATCGAAAACGTTTTGCGTCAAGAACAGTTTTTCGCCGTTGCTGACCAAAATGTCGTTCTTGCTGCCGTCCATCTCATGGGCTCGATCACTGGGGACGCGGAGATCGGGCGCAGGACCGTCCAGATTCGTCTGGTGGCGGACTTCGCCCGTAACGACGTCCAATCCGTACAGATGAATGCCACCGTCCAGATACGAAGACCGTCCCGCGGCGAGGTAGACGATGCCCTGCTCGATCAGCACGCTTCCATGCACCGGCCAAGCCGACTCGAGGCGACCGTAGGATACGATTCGCCGGTCTGAGCGAGCGGCATGGAAACGCCAGACAAGTTCTCCGTCGCTCGCCCGCAGGCAGTAGACGGTCCCATCCGTGCAGCCAAACACGACGCGACCGTCGTGGATCGTCGGCGGCGAGTCGACGGGGCCGTCCGTCGTGTAACTCCACAACCGCGATCCGTCGCGGGCATCGAGGCACGTCACCTGGTGCGACTCGATTTCTGCGACGAACAAACGGTCGGTCGCGACGACCGGCGGGGAGACCTTGCCCTGCAGTTCGGTCTGCCAAAGCGGCGCTATCCCGGACGGAACGAGTGTCCCCGCCGATCCGCTGCGCGCATTATCGCGGCGGTACGTGGGCCAGTCGGAGGGCGCGCCGACGGCCGCAGGCCGCTGGCCGTGCGTAGCGGAGATTTTCGCGTAGGCCGGTCCTCGTTCCAATCTCGCTGCGGTCGCAGGCGGTGCTTGAGCGTCTGTCGTCGTCCCTGCCCCGGCCAACGCATTGAACCCCGTGAGCTTGACACCGGGATAGCAGAAGCAGGGGTCGGGCGGTGCGTACAGCAAGCCGTTCGCCGGAATGAGTCCGTAACGGCATGTGCCCCGTACCCAGTCGTGCCGCTGGTGGCCGTCGGAATGTAGATCGAGGAACTCGACACCCCGCTTGGACCACAGCAGATAGTTTTCGGTCGCTTTGCCGCGGTAACAGCGGGCGTGATGCCCACCGGTGAAAAGGTGGCCGGGATCGATCTGCCGCGCGACGTCGCCGGTGAGCAGATCCAGGCCCGTCGTGGTGAGCGTGCCAGCCCAAGCCAGGTCCTCGATCACGAACACATCGGGCATCCCGCGAAAGCTGGTATTCGTCTTGGTCCGCCAAAGCAGCCGGCCGTCGGTCAAACGGCGGGCTTCCATGTCGGGCCCAGCGGCGAAGAGCACGGTATCCTTGGCCATCACCAGAGTGCCCGCCGTGACCTTCCGCGGGGCTGCCGGTCGGTCTTCCGTCTGCCACAGCAGCTTTCCCGTGCGAAGATCGACCGTCATCAAGCCGTTGGTGTCGTGGAAGCAAACTCGCCCGTCATGGACTGCCAGGGTGAGATCCGCGACGGCCGGGACCGGCCTGCGCCACAGAACGTCTCCAGACTCGATCCCAATCGCCACGATCGACTCGCCGCTTGCGGTGGAGGAAGGCTCGCGAACGCGTGCCACCAGGATTTGTTGGCTGAGTACGATTTCTTCCGCCGCAAGGGTCGGTGGGAATTCGCGTAACGTTTTCCCCGTGGCCGCATCCAGCTCGGAGACACAGGCGCGGAAGCCCAAGGTGACGTAGAGCCGGTCCCCGTCGGCCACAAGCCGCCGCGGCAGGGTCAACGGCGAGGACCACAGTTGATCGCTGGTGCCCCATCTCCAGCGGGCGCCGTCCCACGCCGCGCTGCCCCAATCGGGCAGCGGCCGTTTCCAGAGTTCGATACCGTTGAAGGCGTCGCGGGCCACCAGCGAGCACTTGTCGGGCAGTCGCCGTCGCTCGCGCGGGGTCTCGTGGACGCCGATAGGTCCCTCGTCCAACGTATGAAAGATGCGCCCGCCCGAGGTCACGGCCGCAGTCAGACTCATGTCGGTTTCGTGACTCCGGCTCCAGCGCGGCCCGCCATCCCACTGCAACCGCTGCGGCGGTCCGACCCGGCGGTCGCGGGATACGGCGTTCCCGCTCGCGTCGTACAGAAAGTGGGTCCATTGGTCGAGTTCCTCCGGCCACGGCTTGACCGCCTTGCGCCAGCCAGTACCAGCGTCCGACGCCGGACCTTCGGCCTTTCGACGCTCGATCGGGGCTTCGTACCAGGCCACCCCGCCCGGACAGAGCACCCGCTGAATCTCCTCGTCCAGCACCTGACTTGCGCCCGCTGACACCACGACAAGATTGACCAAATTATCGGCGTAGGGAAGTTGTTTGCCATCGAAAGCAGCGACGGATACTCGCCCGTATCGCCCCCGTTGGCGGATATACTCTCGGGCTTGGGCAACCACCGCTGGGTCGAAATCCAGAGCCTGGACAACCGCCCGGTCTGCGGCACCCAGGGCCGCGGTCAGCCGTCCGTCGCCACAGCCCAGATGGACGATCAGGCCGCCTTGATAGTCGGCATCGGCCAGGATCCTCGTCGCCCGGTCGGCATCGCCAGGCTCCGTGCCAGGCAAGTCGGCGGCCCAGGTCACCCAGAACAGAAGCAACGTCAATGAACAGAACGGCATGGATCGAGAACGACGGGTGAGAAAGGCCCCAGTTTGCACGGCGTTACCCCACAGCCAAGGAATTGCGTCAAGTGGCAGCGAACACACAGTCAGGCTCCGTAGAACATTCCATGTCGGCAAGTCACTCCTTTGCACCACCTAAGTGTACCAGCCCCAGCGGACGATTCCACCACCAGCACACCGCTGATTCATGCCCGTCAGAACATGGGGGCGGAGACAGCCGGCGAGGTGATTTCCGCGCGGACGCTTACGGGGCGTTGCCTTGTTTCCGCAGGCAGTCGCGGCACTTGCATTCGGTGGTCTTGGTATCGAACACCACCCAGTCGCGAGTCCGTTTGCCGCACAGCGTACAGGTACCTTCGGGCTCTTCGGTCACCGGGGGCGTTTCGGGCCGGCTCAGCCACGAGGCTCGGGCGGCCAGGAAATCGAAGGCGTTTGATGTCGGCGCCCGGCCGCGGCCGCCAGCAGGAGACGGCGATGGCTGGACATCCGTGACGGCGCGAGCGGCGGCGGCTTGAGCCGCTGCCGTACGTTCGGCTTGGCGGCGTTCGGCGGCCGCTTGCGTTCTCCGATGCGATTCTTCCTGCCGACGCAGCTCGTCCCGCACGATCTTCAGGCGTTCGTATTCGCCAGGGTGGACGAATTCGCCCGTATTCGGCATGACCAGCACTCGGCTCAATTCCGTTGTCACTTCCTGCCCTCTGTAGTACTGCGGCGACTCGATGCACACCAGCGCGCGATAGGTGGTTAGCATTCGCGATTCGGGATCCAAGCAGTGCAAGGAACCCGCCGAGCAATCGCTGTGGCACGAGATCGCATCCAACTCTGACGGCGTGATCAAGTCGCGTTCCGTGGGCGACAAGATGACGCGTCCCGGCGATCGTCCGCGCCGGGCTTCGCGCGGCAAGGACACCCAGTTCAATGCCGCTCCGTGAGCCTCGGCGAATCTCCGCACCTGAACTCGGTCTTCGAGGTCCATCCTGCCGCCAACGAGCCAATAGGCCAAGCTCCGTTTTCCCGGCCTCTCGACCCAGCAGTCCACACCGCGGGGCAACTGGTTTTCCTCCTCCAGATTTGCTTCGGACTGTTTCTCTAGCGTGACCCCATCCGAGAACTTTGTGTTCAGCCAAGCGTACAAAGCCGCGCGGCCCGCCAGCAACTCCGCTGACTCGTGGTTCAGCGGGCACTGGCTCTGATCCTTGTGCGCGAAATGCCGCCGCATGATCTCGCCGGCTCGCAGCAACACGGCCTGGCGGCAGACCGGGCACACCAACCGACCGGCGCGACCCCATTCGCGCAGCATTTCGACCTGCTCATCCCGCATCGGAACCAAGCTCACCACATGCTGGCCGAGTTCCATATCGAGGGCTTTGAACATGGCTCCTCCGGGTTCGAATGCATCGAGTTGCCGCTTGCGTTGCCCAACGGCGCAGAATTTGCCCCGTGCTCAGACTGGCAGAGTTGCTACAGACGGGGCGGTTCGCGCTTCGGCGGCTTGGATTCGACCTCACGGCGCATGTCGTCCCGCCCCATGCCTCCGTGGCCTCCCGTGCCCTCGCGGCGCGGCGCCAAGTCGGTGTACGTTTCCGACCAATTCCAGCTGAGCGGGGTCTGCAATTCGTGTTTGGCCAACAGTTCCCACGGCGTGCCGGGGTGATATTGGATCACGCGCTCGAGGTACTCCTTGGCCTTGGCCGCCGCGCCGGCCAGAGGGCTGTCGCCAGGGATGTCTTCGGACGGCATCAAGATCCAGGTATTGTTGTTTGCGGCCTTGAATGGCATCCCGCGTTTGGCCTCGGCCAGCAGGGCTTTGTAGGCTTGCACGCGGACCAGCGACGCCAGCACGCGGCCCATCGCCAAATCATATCCGGCTTGCCACCGCGGGGTCGTCTCGCGTGCCCGGTCGGCTTCGCCCTCGTTGAGGATATTGTACAGATCGAGCAGCGCCGGCTCCGCTTTGGCGGCTACCTGCTGGGCTTCGTTCAAGCGGTTGGCGAGTTCCGCTTCGCTGCGTCTTACAAATCGCAACACAGGTTCGTCCAGGGTCTGGACCCAGGACTTCTTGGCCGCCATTAGCAGCGTCGCTCGGGCCCGGTTGCTGTCCGCCCGTCGCAGGTATTCGTCGGCCGGCACGTAATCCGGGCGATAACGCCGCATGATCTGTGGATCAAAGAAGTACTTGAGGTGCGCCGTCAGGGCCGGCGTTTCGTCCCGACTCACTTCGCGGTGGACGTTGCGACTGGGATGGACGGAAAAGTAGATCCCGCCTGTCTCGTAGCACAACCGCGTCAGGGCAAAGGGGCCGAATCCCGAGTCCATTGGATCCGGGCCGCGGTCGCCGGTTTCGCCAAAGCCCAACTTGATCCGCTCGGGGAACAACGTCTCGGGGCCTTGATTCACGCGTCCCCATTGCGGCGTCTGGTCGTAGTTTGGGTCCGGATCGATCCACTTGACGTGCGTTTCCTCTTGGCCAAACGGCGCCGGCACGCCAACCACGTATACCGGGATGGCAAAGCGGCGGCAGATCGAGATCGTTGTGTCCAATCCTTCCAGGTCGTCACCACGCTCGTCGGTAAAAGCCACCAGCATCACGTTACGTTCCGGCTCGTTCTTGGCCGGATCCCGGATACGAAACGACTTGTAGCGGTCCGCCGCCAAGTACACCGCCGAGAAAATCTTCTCGATCCCCGAATTGTCTTCGGAGATTGCGTCCACGGCCGCTTTGATCTCCGGCAGACTGTCCGTCGGCTGTTTGGTCATCAACTTGATGTCCTGCCCAAAGGCCATCACGGACGTCAACAGCGGTTTGTCTTCGTGTTTGGCGAATGCCGGATTGCCCGACGCCTCGATCACCCCCAGCTCTTCGTAAATCCGATCAAACCGTTCGTTGATCGCGACCCGTTCGCGCGCCAAGCTGGGCGACTGGTCAAACAGCCAGACCACCAAGGTCTTGCGTTCTTCCAACGACCGCAGGATCTCTTGCGTCAGCCGGTCGATCGCTCCAGCCGCTCCGGTGACACCTTCGCCCGTGGCGCCCTTGACCGTCAGATTCTTGCTGAAATTCTGACCCGTCGCGACGGACACCTCGAAATTGAGTGCGACTTGCCCCACGGGCTCCACGGGCAAGTCCGTCGGGCTGGGAACAACTGATACGTCCGAAACGATCTGCGCCAGGGACATGGCCATCCCGGTATCGCCCACGCTGTTGGCGCCAATGTCCTCGGCGATCAGCGGACTGTCAGCGAAATCCTTCGGGATCATCAAGTCCGGTTCTTCAAATTCCTCGTTCAGGGGCGCAGCAATGGTGAGAGACACGTTGGGATTGTGGAAAACAAAGGGCACGAGCCCCAGCACAATCAACAGCATCATGTGAAACAGCAAGCTGGCAAAAAATGCGGAAGAATCCCCGTCAAACGGCGTTTCCTCTTCCCCCGTTTTTGTTTGCCACCACTGCTGAAGATTCTTCGCAAGACTCACGAGACTGGCTCCTTGCTGAGCGCAAACCCAATCGCGGTTTGGTTGAAGACCCATTTATCGGCTTCGAGCTGCTTGTACTATTCGAGCGTGTTCATCATTCTATTGCATTAACAAGCAAAAGGGGACATTGTACTCGGTTTTCGTTGACGTGAGGCGGCGATGGACTTAGGATGAACCGTTGATGGACGAAGCGTTGTGAGTTGTTCGAGCGCAGGATCAAGCGATGGTTAGAACGATGAATTCCGCAAATCGAAATGGTGTTGTTCGTCGAGGACTAGTGGGCTTGGTAGCGGGCACCGCAGTCGGGTTGATTTGGCTCGGTGCAGCGTGCTCGCAGGCCCTTGCCCAAGCCGCCCCGCCAGCGGCCAAGCCGGCGGCCACAAAGCCGGCGGCGGCCACCCAACCGGCGGCTACCCCGGCGCAGGTTCCGAAACCCGCGACGGCGCCGGCGAAAGTGGCAACGCCGACGAAAGCCGATACCGCCAAAGGTGATCCAAAAGACGAGCCGCCCCCGGCGCCAGAGAACCTTTTTCTGCGGACCAAAGACGGCTGGAACATCTTCTACACGTTTTATGGACCGAAGAAAGGCGTGCGTCCCGGCAAATCGGTGGTACCGATCATCATGCTGCACGGCTGGCAAGGGCAAGGCAGCGAATATGCCGAGTTGGCGACCATTCTGCAATCCTGGGGGTTTGCTTCCATCGTCCCGGACCTGCGCGGACATGGCCGTAGCGTCAACGTGATCCGCCGCAAGCCAAACGGCGAGGAGGAGGACAAGGTCGTCAAGGCCGATGATTTGATGCCGCAAGACTTGGAGGGCATGGTCAACGACGTCGAGGCGATGAAGCGAGTGCTGGTGGACAAGAATAACAAGGCCGAGTTGAACATCGAGATGCTGACGGTGGTCGCTGCGGAGGTCGGGACCATCGTTGCGCTCAACTGGTCCGCACTGGACTGGAATTGGCCGATCATGCCCGCGTTCAAGCAGGGGCAAGATGTCAAGGCCTTGGTGCTGTTGACGCCTCAACAAACCTTCAAACGCCTGAATGCCAACACCGCCCTGACGCATCAGGCCATCAGCCGTCGGCTGTCGATCCTGATCGCGGTGGGCGATCAACAGAGCCGTGATTTAAGCGAAGCCAAACGCATCCATAGTCGTTTGGAGCGTATCCGCCCGCCGGTCGTGGCAGAAGATCGGTTGCAGAAGCAGGATTTGTTTCTGATCCCGGCTCCCACTCCGCTGCAAGGCACCAAACTTCTCGATCGGGCGCTTCCCGTCGGCGGCAGTATCATGAAGTTCCTTGAATTGCGGTTGCTGCGGAAACAGGAGGATTTCCCCTGGACGGAACGTCGAGACCCGTTGGGCAGAAACTGACGCGATTGGGGAACGGGGCGGACAGAATGGACGGACTCGCCGACCACATTAGCCTGGCGTGCCAACGAGGGAGGCTTGGTGCCGCCCTTCGCTCGGTGTCGTTGGCCGCCATCAGCGTTCTGGTAGCGGCTTCGGCCTCCGCCCAAGTCTCGCAACCCCTGGAAGCTCACCCTGCCGCCGTCTATGCGCTGGCCTTTTCGCCCGTCGGCGGGCTGTTGGTTTCCGGCAGCGCCGATCGCACGATCCGGTTTCATCGGCTGGGCGCCGCGCCGTTGGCGGAGGCCGAGCAGCAGCGGCGTCAGGCCCTGCTGGCGGCCCTGGACGACGAACGTTTTGACATCCGCCAGCAGGCTTTCGTCCAACTGGCGGCGCTTGGCGACGAGATGCTGCCGGCGCTGCATCAGACGCTGGAGATCCCTCCCTCCGCCGAAGTACGGCTGCGCGTGCTGCGGCTGTTGCAGGTGTTGGCGGTGCCGGCCGGGATCGGGCATCAAGGCGATGTTCGCAGCGTGGCCGTTTCCCGCGACGGCCGGCATGTCGCCTCGGCGGGCCGCGACAGCCGGGTGATTATGTGGAGCGTCTCCTCGGGCCGTCCGTGGCGAATCCTGGAAGGCCATTCCGAGGGCGCCTGGTGCGTCGCCTTTGCTCCCCACGGGACACTGCTCGCTTCCGGCGGCGGCGATCAAGCCATCCGGCTGTGGTCGGCGGAATCCGGCGAGTTGCTGACGACTTTGACCGGTCACGGCAGCACGGTGCATCAAGTGGCTTTTTCGCCGGACGGCAAGACGCTGGCGTCGGCGGGCGGTTTCGACAAGACCTGCCGCTTGTGGGATGTCGAGACAGGCCGCCTGCAGGCGGTGCTGGACCGCCATGCGGATGCCGTGTTGTGCGTTGCGTTTTCACCCGACGGCCGCCGCTTGGCTTCCAGCGGCTACGAGGGCGCCGTCTACCTGTGGTCCGTGGCCGACCGCCGTTTCGAAGCGGAACTGCGACTGGGCCGAGAGGTCGTGCGGAGCGTGGCGTTTTCCCCGGATGGCCGCCACCTGGCGTGCGCCGGCGACGATCCGTTGGTGCAACTGTGGGACGTGGCGACGAAGAAGCAAACCGATCTGCTCAAAGCCCACACCGACGCCGTGCATGCCCTGGCGTTTTCGCCGGATGGAAAACGCCTGGCCAGCGCCAGCCGCAACGGGGCCGTCCTGCTATGGGACCTGGCAACACATGCCCCGGCGGCACAAGCTTACCTCAAGTAGCCATCGTCCAGACAGCTACGTCCAGCGCTGAGCGTGCTGAGCCTTCATAAACGCCAAGCCGTCGCGGGCCAGTTGCTCTTCGCTTTCGTACATCCGCCGCCAGATCTTCGTCGCGGCGACCAGTTCGGGCAGGGCCAAGCCGAAGGCTTCGATCATCAGCCAGCCGTCGTAGCCCACCTCCTTGAGCGTATCAAAATTCTCGGCCCAACGGACGTTGCCCTTGCCCGGGGTGCTGCGGTCGTTCTCCGAGATATGCACGTGGCACAGCACGGGAGCACAGTCGCGAATCGCCTGCGGGATACTCTTCTCCTCGATATTGGCGTGAAATGTATCGTACATCGCGCGGCAGTTGGGATGGTTCACCTCGCGCACGAAGCGGGCCGTGTCGGCGTGAGTATTCAGTAGATAGCACTCGAATCGGTTCAAGGCTTCCAGCCCCAGCGTCACGCCCGCTTGCGCCGCATATTCGGCCACCGGACGCATGCTCTCCACGCCCCATTGCCATTCATCCGCGGTGGGACCTTGACCTGTGAAGTACCCTAGCGCGGAGTGGTACGGTCCGACCAGCGCTGTGGCCTTGGCGGCGAAACAGCAATCGATCGCACGTTTCGTGTTTTCGATGCCCAGCGCCCGCACCGCCGGATCGGGACTGATTGGATTGTCGGCTTCGCCCCGAACCGTTACCGCGGTCCGTTCCAGCCCCAAGTCGTCCAGTCGCCGGCCCCAAGCGGCATAGTCCAGGCCGGTGTTGAACAACGGCAACTCGACGCCGTCGTAGCCCATCGACTTGAGCGATTCCAGCACGGGCAACAGGCTTTCGTTCAGCTCGCCTGTCCACAACAACAGGTTCATACCGAATTTCATCGTTTGGCTCCTTCTAAAACAGGGTCAGTGGTCAGTGGTCAGTGGGCGGTACGCGGGCTTCCGGCTTCCGCCCTTCTGCCGGTCGCGGTGCTGCCAGCAACTCTTGGCAGCGGCAGCCCACGGCGTGCCGGGCACTCGGCAGGATCGTCAGGAACTCGTCGGGCAGCATCGGCAGCTGGATCCGCCGCATGACGCGGTTCAATCGCGACAACAGTTTCGCATCCTCCAAGTAGTCGTACAAGAACGGCTCGGCACAAAAACGCGGAATGAAGACCGGCCACAGGTCCGACGGACGGGTCGCCAATTGGTTGACAACGCGACCGACCAGTTGCGGGTCGATACTTCGCAACGCTTCGTAATAAGCCGCCAACCGGTCCGGCGAGCCGACAATCAACGCGGCGTCCAGGAGAATCTCAACAAGGATATGGCCCAGGAAACTGGGCCGAAAGCCGTCGTCCTGCGGCAGCACCTGACGAACCGCGGCGGTCAGCTGCAGGGTCAATTCGGCGAATGCGCGGGTCTGGTGAAACCAACGATCGTCGTCATGGTGCCGGATGATACCTTGGGCCACATCGGCGACGCGGGGATCCTCGTCCTTGACCAACGTTTGAGCCGTCCGGGAACGCACCCGCATCTTGCGATCGATCACGCTCAGCCAGTCGGGCACCGAGGTGCCCGCGACGAAATAGGGTCGATCGAGAAACGGCAAGGCGTGGGCGAAATAGTTCATCAGCGGACCGCGGCTCTAGGCGGAACCGTTCCGCAACTGGCCGACGATGACCGACGCATTGTGACCGCCGAAGCCAAAACTGTTGCTCATCGCGACCTTGATGTTCCGCTCCCGAGGTTGGTTGGGCGTATAATCCAAATCGCAATCGGGATCCGGCGTTTGCAGGTTGATTGTTGGCGGAATGACGCCGTGCTGGATGGCTTTGATGGTGACCACCAACTCGATTCCGCCACTGGCCCCCAGCGTATGTCCCAAGTTGCTCTTGGTACTGGAGATGCTCAGCGACTTGGCATGCTCTCCGAAAACATGCTTCATGGCAGAGGTTTCCGCCTTGTCGCCCAAGGGCGTGCTGGTGCCGTGGGCGTTGATGTACACCATCTCCGCAGGATCCAAGCGGGCGTCGCGCAACGCGCATTGCATGGCCCGAGCGGCCCCCAAGCCATCCTCGTCCGGCTGGGTAATGTGACCGCCGTCCCCACTGGCTCCGACCCCGAGAATCTCGGCATAGATTCGCGCACCGCGGGCTCTGGCATGTTCCAGTTCTTCGAGCACCAGCAAGCCGGCGCCCTCGGACAGCACGAATCCGTCGCGATCGACATCAAACGGCCGACTGGCCCCCGGCGGGTCGTCGTTCCGCATGGAGAGCGCCTTCATGTTCTGAAAGCCGCTCAACCCCATCGGCGTCACGGCCGCTTCGGTTCCCCCGGTCACCATGATGTCGGCGTCGTCGTACTGAATGGTCTTGAACGCATCGCCAATCGCGTTGGTGGCGCTGGCGCACGCGGTGGCGACCGTGTAGTTCGGTCCGCGAATGCCAAAGCGAATCGAAAGGTTGCCGCCCGCAGCGTTCAACATCAATTTCGGAATGGTGAGCGCCGAAACGCGGTCCGGCCCTTTGAAAAGCAGACGCTCCATCTGCGTTTCGATTTCGTTCAGTCCGCCGATGCCCGAGCCGAGGATCACGCCGCAACGAAAGGGCTCTTCCTTGGAGAAATCCAAGCCCGAGTCCCGCACAGCATCGGCTCCGGCCACCAACGCGAATTGCGTGAAGCGGTCGATCCGTTTGGCTTCTTTCTTGTCGATATAATCGCCGGGATCCCAGTCGTAGACGTCGCCGCCGAATTTGACCTTGAAATTCGTTGTGTCGAACTGGCGAATCGCATGGATTCCGCTCTCGCCACGGCACAAGCGTTCAAACAGGTCGTCGACCTTCAGACTCAGCGACGTAACGACCCCTACACCGGTGACGACAACCCGTCGTTTCATACTGGCGGCTCACACTTTACTAAGAGGCCTGGGCTTCTTCGATGAACTTGATCGCCTGACCGACGGTCTCGATTTTCTCGGCCGCGTCGTCCGGGATGTTGATGTCGAACTCTTCTTCCAACTCCATCACCAACTCGACCGTATCCAGCGAGTCGGCGCCCAAATCGTTAATGAAGTGCGTTTCCGGCTTCACTTTCTCTTTGTCGACACCAAGCTGCTCGGCAACAATATCAATGACTCGTTCTGAAACTGAAGACACTTCTGCGATCCTCCCACGTATCTGGAACCAAAAAGTCGAAACTTGTTTTTCGTTAAAGGTGCGGGACTGTAATCAATCCCCAATTCGGAACGTAAACCGCAAGAACATAAAGGATTTTGGCAATTTTGGTCAAGGTCGGGTCGCTCGAAAAGCGATCCGCTCACCCCGTCATGCCCCCGTCCACTACGATCACCTGCCCCGTGACGTAGGCGGCCGCAGGACTGGCCAGGAACAACACGGCCCCCGCCACGTCGTTGGCCGTCCCCAAACGCTTGGCAGGAATGCGTTTCTTGGCATCCTCCAACAGCGCCGGCCCCAGCGCCTTGGTCATATCACTCTCGATGAAACCAGGCGCGACCGCGTTGATCGTCACTTTTCGGCCCGCTAACTCGCGGCTCAAGCTGCGGGTAAAACCGATCAGCCCTGCCTTCGTCGCGGCATAATTCGTCTGGCCGGCATTGCCGATCAGTCCCGTCACACTGGAAACGTTAATGATTCGCCCATACTTGGCCATCATCATGTGTCGCGAAGCCGCTCTGGCGAACAAAAATGCTCCGGTAAGGTTGGTGGAAATCACCTCATCCCACTGCTCGTCTGACATCCTCGGCAACAAGGTGTCGCGAGTAACGCCCGCATTGTTGACAAGGATATCTAAACGCCCCCATTGACTGCTGATATTGTCTACGAGCTGATCCACCGACTTCCGTTCCTGGACATTGCAGGCAAAGGCCTCGCCCTTGCCGCCAACCTGCTCGATCGTGGCGACCGTCTCCGCCAACTTGGCCGCGTCCCGGCCCACGCAGGCCACTCGTGCGCCGTTGCGCGCCAACTCGACGGCGATGGCCTTCCCCAGGCCGCGGGACGCACCGGTGACCAACGCAACTTGACCCGTCAAGTTCGCCGAGAGGCCGATCGTAGGTTGTTCCGACATCACGATAACTCCTTCGCTGTCCCGTTTCGCGAAAAGGGGCAGGACCCTCTTCGGCGAAAAAGGCCCTGCCCGCTTCTCGAGCAACGGTTCCTAGCAGGACACATTCTCGCAGGTCGCCCGGCGATCGATCCGCTTTAACAAACCCCGCAGCACCCGCCCCGCACCAATCTCGTAAAACAGGTCGTAGCCTTCGCCCAACAAGTATCGCATCGAATCTTCCCAACACACGGGCGAAACGACTTGACGAATCAACAGTTGCCGCATTTCCTCCGGATCGTCGTGGGGCTGCGCATCGACGTTGGAAATGACCGGAATCCTCGGCTTTCGCAGCGGAACAGCGGCCAACGCCGTCGCCAATCGCTCGACCGCGGAATCCATGATCGGCGTGTGAAATGCACCCGCGACCGCCAACGGAACGACTTTCATCGCGCCCGCCTTCGTGGCCGCTTCGGCAATCCGCTCACACGCCGCGTTGTGCCCGGAAACGGCAATGTTGCTGGGGCACAGAAAGTTGGCACATTGCAGGATCTCTCCCGCTTGACGAACTTCGTCACACAACCGCTGAACCTGGGCCCGCTCCATTCCCAGAATGCTGACCATGCCGCTGGGCGTTCGGTCCGAGGCATCCTGCATGGCCTGGCCACGCTGCTGAACCAGCTTCAACCCGGCCTCGAACTCCATCGCGCCGGCAAACACAATCGCCGTGTACTCGCCCAGGCTGAGCCCCGCCGCCGCGGCACAAGCATCTACCGTCTGCGGCGACTCCTGTCGCAATAACTCCAAAGCCGCCAGGCTGGTGACGAACAACGCCGGCTGACTGTATTCCGTCGAATCCAGCATTTCCGCGGGACCGTGAAAACAGATTTCCGCCAAGTCGTAACCGAGCACTTCGGCCGCGCGCGCAAACAAACTGCGCGCCGCCGGGATCTGCTCTGCGAGCTGAACCCCCATGCCGACGGTCTGCGCACCTTGACCAGGAAATAAAAAGGCGATCTTGCTCAAAGCCCGTTCCTTGCCAATCTTCTCGCCTACTCCTCAGCAGACTCGACCACGACCCGCCCCATGTAGTAGCCGCATTGCGGACACACCACGTGAGTCGGAACGGCCGTGCTGCACTTTGGGCAAAATGTCAGCTGTTTTGGCTTTTTGTGATGATGCGAACGACGTTTGCCCGTTCGCGAATTCGACTGCCTTCTCTTGGGAACCGCCATAGCCTCAATCCAACACTCGAACAGGGACTCGAAGTCAACAACCTGCCAAAGCGGCGCGCCAAGCGCCGCGGCGGCACGTAAAGCGTTGCTGACAAGGAACTTAGCGTCAACGATCAGCGCGAAATCAACGCCGTAGCGATGCCGCTGAAATCCCCATGAAACAACTTCGGTTTACGATCTTCCACGTGAAACACCTTCGGAAGACTGAGCATACTACGGTGGCGATGGTCTTGTGTCAACAGCCTGGTGGAGCCGCGACCGAAACCCTGCGACGTGGAACAGGGATTACCCACAGGCTGGAGTCGTCATTTCTCTCGTTCCGGCTTCGCCGTCAAGTCGCCCCTCGGCGCCGAGAATCGGAGGCTTGGGTCGATGACAAGCGAATTCATTAGCCAGGCTCGTTGTATTCCTCATTTCCTACCAGTTGCTGCAGCTCGATGTTGGTAGCGGCCGATGAAAAGCAGGCTTTCGTAACGCCCGCGTCTCGGACGGCGCGAAGCGAGGAAAGGAAGGGAGTCTGTGATGAATCTTCGCATCGTGACAATTGGCAGCGTCTTGTCCTTGACCCTGGCGGTTCAGCCACTGGTTTCGACGGCTGACCAGCACGGCATCGCAACCACTCCGCTGCGCGGCTCGGCCCTGGAAAATGCGCTCGACAGCGAGGTCCGACTTTATGCTACCCCGCCGGAGCAGGCCGCATCGCCGAGGTCGCCACCTGACATCTGGCGCAACCCGGGCTCCTTGCGGACCGCCGCGTCGCTGGATCGCCCCAATACGCATACTCCGACGAACACCGAGCCGATGTCCGCAAACTCCGCTGGCCATGACCCTCATCCGGCGTCGGTCGCCCAGCCGTCGCGGACGTTGATTCAGCGAATTCGCGATCGCCGCTTGGCACAGTTGCAAAAGCAAGCCGAACGATTGCGCGAGTTGTCGCAACGCGACGGTTTGCACGCCAGCGAGGCTCGTCCCAGCAGGAACTTAAACGGTCCGGAAAACCCGGATTTGCAAATCGACCTCGGTATCCCCACCGAGGCCGCGAGTTCGACCGAGGATGTTCTCCCGCTGATCGGTCCGTCCGCGGCGTCGCGCGTCATGCAACCGGGATGGACACCTAACCGCCCCGAGCAGGGTAATGTTCCCGACTTGAACTCGCCTGCCAGTCCACCGATCGAGATCCAAATCGATCTGCCCGGCGACGGCGAGCCCCAGCCACCAGCGCAGAGCCGACTTCGCAACTGGTGGGGCGATCCCTTGCGGTAGCCCGGATGATTCATGGAAACGCAGAGAGGATTCGGCCCGCGTTGCTACGGGGGCCCCTTGGGCAGCATCTCCCGCTCCACGAACGGCAGTACCACTCGAATCATCGTGCCTTGGCCCTCGGCGCTGTCGATGGTCAGCTGACCGCCCAGCATCCGAGTACGCACCCGGATGCTCTGCAATCCAAACCGATGCTCGACCACCGCCTCCGGATTGAAACCGATGCCCGCGTCGCACACCTCCAATCGCACGGTGTCGCCGTCTTGCACCAGGCACATCCGGACCTCCGGACTGCCGCTGTGCTTACAGGCATTGGTCAGAGCCTCCTGGGCGATCCGATAGATGATATTCTCTAGGATGGGCGGCAGGCGGCCAAACTCGACTTCGCTCTCGTAGATGATCCGTGCCGTTGCGGTCAGCGATTTCTCGTTGGCCAAGACGGCCAGAGCGGCGTCGATCCCGTATTCGTCCAGGATCGGCGGCCGCACGCCGCTGATCAGCCGCCGGGCTTCCAAATGCGCCTGCCGCAGGGCCGCCATCCCCGCGGCAAAAGTCTCGCGAGCGCGATCGGGGTGCAGTTCCCTCTGGTACTCGTAGCTCTGGAACTGCAGTAGTGCGCCTGCCAGCTGCTGGGCCAATCCGTCGTGGATCTCATAGGCGATCATTTGCCGCTCCTGATCGCTCGAACGCAGCATGTGCCAGAGGCTCTCCTGTTCGCGGTTCAGGGTTTCCTGGGCGACCCGCAGTCCCGTGATATCCGCGATGACCGTGGCGAATCGCTGCGTGTCCGCTTCCGTATCGTGGACGAGGAACACGTGCTGCCAGGCTGCGATGCGAACGCCGGCTTCGGTTGCCAGAGACAATTCGCCGGTCCATTTCCCGTCCGCCAATACGCGCGGAAGGATTTCGTGTTCGAGCCGCTGGCGATCTTCGCCGACATAGAACCCCAACAACGAGGCGCCGACGATGTCGTCCCGCTTCTTGCCCAGCAGTTGGCAGCCGAAGGCATTCACATAGGTAATCCGATGGTCCCTCCCGGCCACCAAGAAAATCTGCCCTGCCTCCTCGACCAAGCGTTGGAAAATGGCCTGCTGGCTCTCGGCTTGCCGGCGGAACGCGATTTGGTACTGAAGTTGCGAGTCGATCAGCCGCTGATGTTCCGTCGTGTCGCGGGCATAGCCGACGCAGCCGGCAATCTGCCCTCGCCCATCGCGCAGCGGTTCCACATGGACCTGAAACAGCCGCTGCATCCAGCGGATATCGAAGTCGGATGCCTCGCCCTGCAGGGCACGTCGGTGGGACGCGATGCCGGGAAACGACTCGTCGGTCGTGGCAAAATACTCGTACAGCGTCTTGCCGACCACCTGATTCGGCAGCAGATTCAAATCCCGCAAGGCCGCCCCGAACGATGCCGTAAAACGCAACTCGCTGTCCACCGCCCACAGGACGCCGGGAATGCGGTCCACCACCATCCGGAACAGCGCGGGGGTCTCCGCCCACGCGGTGCCGTCGAGGTTCACCGAAGTTTCCTGCGAATTCCCTTGCCCCATCACGTTTCGCCTCCGGCCTAAGGTACGGGCGTCAGCAGCAGGTAATCCAACCCCACCATGTACGAGCGGATGGCCTGGGGATTCGCGCCGACGATCGTGAAGGAGATGGTGTTCTCGCCCGGCGGCAATTCCAAGGTCCCCAGCGCGACGGGGCCCCACAGGATCACGCCCGCGTTGAAAAAGTCGATCGGCTCGCCGAGCTGGACGCCGTTAATGGCGACTTGAGCGATGCCGTAATCCACGGCCTTGAGGAACCGGGCTGTAACCTGATAGCGGGCGGCCTTTTCGACCGCGAAACCCAGCTGCAACGTATCGCCGGGCTGCTGACCGCCGCGCCACCACAGATGGTAACCGCCGCTGGTCCCGTCCCATTCCTGCGGCTCGATACTGCCCGTCTTCCGCAGGACTTTCAGCGCCTCGCCTTCGATCGCCCCCGGCACCTTCGGAACCTGGAATTCCGTCACGGGACGCAAGGCGACGTCAGCGGCCGTCAGCGGCGGAAACGCGTCCGTCCCGCCCGGCATGGCATACCAATAGCTGGTGACGGCCAGGTTGACCAGGCATTGCTTCCAGTGCCACAACTCCATGTCGAAGCGCAAGTCGCTGGTAAAAGGGATGCGGTCCAGGATGTGCCAGCGGTTGACGCTGGTACGGCCATAATTGCCCGGACCGTCACAGCGAGTTTGGTTATGGAAGGCGTGCGTGAACAACTCGGGAAAGCACCAGGCATAGCCGAAGTAGTCCTCCGTGCCCGTACCAAAGTGGCTGGGAAACGTCTCGCCGTCGACGTAGATCTTCTCGTCGCCTTCGCCCCACCAGGTTCGCACGGGATTGTCGATGGCAAATGCTGCGCCCGCGAACACGCCTCGGCCTTGAGCGGTCAAATAATTCCAATCGATCTTGGGCTCGGTGGGAACGTCGAACTCGGCGCGCCACTTGGCGTGGAACTGCATCGTCGCCTCCGTCCAGGTGTAGGGCTGCGTCGCCAACTCGCCGCGCACGGTCACGGGCGCCGAACCGAGATTGCGGACGCGGATTTCGGCGGCGGTCCGAAACGGCATGACCCAGCGGGACTCGAGCACGCCGTCCCCCGTCACGCTGGTCGGTAGCGACTGGTACGCGTTCAAGCCCGGCGCGGTGCCGAAAAAGTCGCCCAGCGGCGTCGTGACGGTCGTCTGGCCGTCAAAGGTCATCTCCAGCAACGTGGACCGCAAAGCCGCTTCGTCGCGGTCGTCCGTCGGTGTCCAGTGAACGCGGAAGCGGCGGATCGCGCGGGGCCCGGTCAGGGTGGAGAGCGGCACCGACTGGCCGGGCCGAACCTGGACGTCAAAGGCCTTCAGATCCGCGTCTGCCGCTAGGGGCATCGCGTCCGGCTGGTTCATGCGGGCAATGGCCGCCTCGATCTCGGCCGCCAGCACCGCAATCTGGTCCGTCGAAAAGGAGGCGACCGGCGTGTCCTGCGGGTACGTTCGATAATTCACGTGGTAGTAGAAATTCCCCGCGTCGCTGGTCACCTTGCAGTGCCTGGCGTAGGGGATCGGGAAGTACAAGTTCCAGCCTTTGCTGCGTTCCCCAGCAAGCGGCTGCGGCAGGCCGGGAAAGTTGCCGCCCAACAGATCGGACATGCCTGCCTCAATCGCCGGGGTGTCTGCTCCGTCCAGGTATATCCGCAGCGTGCCGGCGGGATTGGCGGACCAGATTCGGACGATCGCGCCGGGGCCGTCGGCGTCCATCATCACATGCTCGTTGCGGCCGTCCCGCTGCTCGACGCGCAGGTACTGGCCACAGTCCGCGTTGGCGAACCAGCTTTCGTTCGGCGATTTCGACGCCCGATCGTACGACGAGAACTGCTTGCAGGTATAAGCCGGCGCGGGAAACTCGGCCATGCTGGCCAAGTCGGTCATCTCAGCTAACAACGACCGCGTGGTGATGCGAGCGGAATCCGCCGCGGGCAAGGCGTCTCCAAACATCACGGCGATGGCCACCGCCGCCAGCAGGAAATCGAAGCCAAGTTGTCGGTTCATGGGGGATCTTCCTCGTCGTGTACAGGTGGGAATCTCGGACAGGCGAAACAGGAACCTCGATTCGAGCCGCGGGATGCAACCGCGGAACGAATGTGGTAGATTTTGACGGGTATTTCGCTGCGGATCAATGGGCAGTGCGACGAAGATGGCGACGAAGATGGTTGTGACGAAGATCGCAACGCATGCACAATGCCGGGGGCGGAATGCGGAAGAATCCCCTGCCCACGTGACCGTTCAAAAGGCGGGGTGAGCTGGCCGATCATGGGCCGATGTGTCATGCGATGGCTTGCAAGGCGGTTGCCGAGCGACCACAATTTGTTGTGATGCGGTGGAGGGCCGGAAAAATAGCTTCCGGCCGGGGCGAACCCGAGCGGATTCCTCCAGCGGCCCAGGGCGGAGGATTCGAGTTTGTTTTTACGAAACGTGCAGCGCTCATGAAGGTCCTGATCGTCGAAGACAGCCTGGTGACGCGGCGGTTGCTGCGGTCGTCGCTGCAGAAATGGCAGTACGAGGTGACCGAAGCCGCGGATGGAGCGCAGGCCTGGGAGCTGGTCCGCCACGAGCACTTTCCGCTGGTGCTGACCGACTGGCTGATGCCGGAGATGGACGGCCTGGAACTGATCCGCCGGATCCGCGAGCGCGATCTGCCGAGTTATGTCTATATCATCTTGTTGACGGCGAAATCGGAAAAGGAAGACCTGGTGACGGCCATGGACGCCGGCGCCGACGATTTCCTGGCGAAACCTTTCGATCCGGACGAACTCCGTGTCCGGATCCGCGAGGGCCAGCGAATGATCACGCTGGAACGTAAACTGGCCGAACAGAATCGGCAATTGCGGATGACGCAAGCGGCGCTGGTGCAGAGCGAGAAGCTGGCCAGTCTGGGCCAGTTGGCGGCAGGCATGGCGCACGAGATCAACAATCCGGTGTCGTACGTCACCAACAACCTGGCGGTGCTGAATCGCGACGTCCGCTCCGTCATGCAGGTGCTGGGGGCTTACCGTCGCGCTGCGGTCGCCTTGACAGCGGCCGATCCGCAGCAGGCCGCCGAACTGGCCGAACTCGAAACCGACGCCGATCTGCCGTGGATCGAGGAGCATCTGCCGCACCTGTTCGCCGCTTCTCTGGAAGGCCTGGCTCGCGTTCGCAACGTCGTCCAGAATCTGCGCGAATTTGCCCGTTTGGATAACGCCGAACTGGACGAGTTGGACCTGCAGGCGGCCCTGGCATCGACGCGGGACGTACTGGCCCGCGAGATCGAAGAAAAACGACTCGCGGTGCAAACCGCGTTTGGCCAAGTTCCCCCCGTGGTCTGCCGTCCCGGCAAGATCCATCAGGTATTCCACAATCTGCTGCTCAACGCCATTCAGGCCAGTTCGCCCCAGGGCATCATCGAATTGCGGACAGCGGTCGAGCGGGATCAAGCTCTGATCGAAGTGCAGGACCACGGCAGCGGGATCGAGCCGGCTCATTTGCAGAGGTTGTTCGAGCCCTTTTTTACGACCCGCGCCGTGGGCCACGGTGCGGGCTTGGGGCTGGCGATCTGTTACGGTATCGTCCGCGATCACGGCGGCTCGATCGAAGTTGACACTCAACTCGGACGCGGCAGCACATTTCGCGTCCGGCTTCCGTTCAGCCCCCAACCGGAACTGGAAACGAAACCATGACCCGAACCAAGAAGCATCCGATTCTGCTGGTGGACGACGAGCCCGAAATCCTGTATTCGCTGCAGGGCTTGTTGCGCCGCGAGTTTGAACTGTACACGGCCGAAAGCGGTGCCCAAGCGTTGGAAATCCTGCAACAACACCCCGTGCATGTGATCATGTCCGACCAGCGGATGCCGGAGATGACGGGGGTCCAATTGATGCATCGCGTCAAGGAATCGCACCCCGAGGCGATCCGCATCGTGTTTACGGGTTACGCTGATATCCGGGCCGTGATCGATGCCATCAACAACGTGGGCCTGTACCGCTACATTACCAAACCATGGGATCCGGACGAATTGATCGAAGTGTTGCACCAGGCGGCCGCGAGGTACGAAGAGATTGTCGAGCACCAGCAGCTGTTGGCCGATGTTCGGCAATACATGGAACAGGGCCAGGACCTGGTGCGGGAACTCCGCGAGCATCCGCCGGCCGCGCCGCTGGGAGCGGTCAACCTGGACGAGTTGGCGGCCCGGGCCAAAGAGTTGCTGCAGCGGCTTGATGAAGCCGTGTCCGCCCTTTCGAAACCGGCCGAGGATCAATGAATGCCCGACAAGGAACCTGTCCTGCTGACCGTGCTGATCGAAACCGACGAGCTGCGCTGGCATGTGGTGGGGATCGATCTGGCGGGTGAACCGCTGCCGCTGCTGGTCTCGGAGCCTGGCAATTTGAGTTCCTATCTGGGCCTCCCATTCGACGACCAGGTTAGTTTTCTCCGGCATCGCTTGTCGGGCGTCCTGCAGCGCGGTTGCGACCGGCTGTGGGGGCGGCAGAAAAAGCCCTGTCAGATTGTGTTTGTCGCCGATGGGCCGTTCGCCCAGACGCCCCCCGAATTGACACCGCGTGTGGCGACGCACTTGGTCGAATGGATGACCCGTCCGCCGGTCGTGTTCTTCATCACAAACCGCGGGTTCGGGACGCAAGAGCCGCCAACACTGGACCGCGTAGCCGGGGAACTGGACGCCCCCCTGCGCACGGCGCTCGATGCCGGCTTGTCGGCGCTGGGAGACGTCTGGGATCGGCAGGACGCTTGGGAATTGGTGCCGACCAAAGCGGCGTCGTAATCCGCCATGTTTTCGCCGCGAACCCGCGAGTGGATCGAGGTCCGCTGCGCTCTGATCGCGTCCAGCGGCCCTCCCCTACCGTCGCGGAGCCAGCAGATCCACCAGCATTACGGCCAGCACCACGCCCGCAAATCCGAGCAGCACGCTACCTGCGATATTGAGTAGTGCGAACAGCAGGTTGCCGTCGCGAACCAGCCGGAATGTCTGCCACTCGAAAGTCGAAAACGTCGTGAACGCGCCGCAGAAACCGGTGCCAACCAGCAAGTACCATCCTCGTTGCGACGGCGGGAGTCGTTCGAGAATAAGCACGGCCGCCAGCCCCAGCATGAACGAGCCGCTGAGGTTGATGAACAACGTGCCCCATGGGAACCCGCGGGACCAAGGGGCTTGGCTGATCCAGCGGTCCAGCCAGTAGCGGGCATGCGTGCCAAGCGTGCCCCCCAGTGTCAAAGCGATGAATTTGTTCGTGAGGACGGCTTGCACCCACGTGCCGATCGTGTCGAACGAGTCTTGCAAGCGAAGCTCCTTCGCACTGTCGTAATTCAGACGTTCCTGCCCGATCGGCGGTCGGCCGAGAAGTTCGGTTCATGGGGTACGCATCGGGTCCGGAACCACGGAATGTTGGGCGAGCAGGTCCACCAGATCGCCCACCGTGCGAGCGTCCAGCAGCGCGTCGCCGGGGATTCGCCCCCCGCCCAATTGCTCGACCAGAACGGTCATCTCGGCCATGACCAGCGAGTCGATGCCGAGGTCGAGCAGCAGGTCATCTTCCAGGCGGATCGTCCGCGCCGGCTTCCCAAGCTTTTCGGCAAACACTTCGATCACTTTTTCCGCGAGAGCGGAATCAGGCTGGCATTTCGCATCGGTATCTATCACGTTCTCTGCTCCATGGCCACAGTATACCTATATCCTTTCCCTTGCAAAGGAAGGAGGCAATGCCTTTCTTGGCGGATGGTGAATCCTTTTGGACTGCTGCGTTGTCGGATCGGCCTATTCCGCATATTTTGACGGACATCGCGAAAAAGGCTTCTTGCGTTGACCGAACCCGTTGATTTTTCTATAGTTGGGCTTGGCGAGGTGTCCGGCAAGAGGGGGCCGATCCCCCCGGCCTGCAAAACTCCGCTTAGCTGAAAGGCGCACGGGCAGATGAGTATCGGAGAAGGTGCTGCAATCGACTTTGCAACAGCGCGTGGCCGCGATTATCCGACCATTCGCCAATTTACGATTTTTCTGGAAAACCGTGTGGGCCAATTGCTCGAACTAGTCCGGCGGTTCGAAGGCGGTCATGTGACCATCGTCGGCCTGTCCATCAACGACGCCACGGAATGTGCCTTTGTGCGGATTATTCTCAGTCGTCCGGAGCAGGGCCGAGAAATCCTCGAACGGGCCGGACTGACGATCATCGAAAGCGATCTGCTGTGCGTCGAACTGCCGGAAGATCCCCAACCGATGGTCCAGGTCTGTTCCGCGCTGCTTCAGGCGGAAATCAATATCATCCAAGCATATCCGTTGATCGTGCATCCCCGCGGTTATCCGGTCATGGCCCTGATGGTGGACAACGTCGAGGCAGCGGTCGAAACGTTGGCCAGCAAGGGCCTGTTGATTATCAACGAAGACGATCTGGCGGAATGTGAATAACCTCCTGTGAATAACCTCCTGTGAATAGCGAACCCCGCGTATGGCCATCCCGGTTGTTTGCCCAGGCTGTAAGAAGAGCTTCAACGTCAGCGACAAGTTCGCGGGCAAGCAAGGCCCGTGTCCTCAATGCAAGACGATCATCCAGGTTCCTGCCAAGGGCGAGGAGATCGTCGTGCATGCGCCCGAAGGCTTCGGGCCCAAAGACACCAAGGGCCGTGCGGTCCTGAAGCCGATCGCCCGCAAGGAAACCAAGGTTTCACCGCGTTTGACGGCGATCATTCTGGGGGCCATCGTCGTCGTGCTGGGGGTGGCCTGGATGTTTCGTTCGCCTACGGGGGACGTGCCGACGCTGTTGTTGGTTTTCGGTGCGTTGGCGCTGGCCCCGCCGCTGGCTTGGGCCGGGTACACGTTTCTGCGGGACGACGAACTGGAACCATTCCGGGGAAGAGAGCTTTGGCTCCGCGTCGGCATTTGCTCCGCGGTCTATGCCGCCCTGTGGGGCCTGGTCGCACTGGTTACCGGCTACGTTCTGGGGGGAGCCGACGTGGAGGTCGTCCACATGGTGTTCATCGCCCCGGTCATGGTCGGCATCGGAGCCTTTGGCGCTTTCGCCAGCCTGGATTTCGAGTTCAGCACCGCCGCCGTGCATTGCGCGCTGTACCTGCTGGTCACCATCGCCCTGCGGCTCATCCTGGGACTAGACGCGTTTTAGCGGACCATGAAACGCCGCCAAGGCAACACGTGATGGTTGTCGCCCGTTGACTTGCGGATCGGCAACACGGGGAGTTTGAGGCGGTGGCTGCGGCGGCACTCGGGTGGCATGAGCAGGCCATTGCTGGGCGCAACGCCGAAGCCGTATTCTCGCAGAATCACTTTTTGGAGTTTCACCTCATGCCTGACACGCTGCTTGCTTACGACTTGGGAACCGGCGGCAACAAGGCGTCGCTGTATGACGCCGAGGGACGCTTGATCGCGTCGGCGTTTGTCCCCTACGACACGCAGTATCCGCAAGCGGGTTGGCACGAGCAGCGGCCGGAGGCGTGGTGGGAATCGGTGGTGCGGAGCACTCGGCAATTGCTGGCCGACGACGCTGCCGATCCGAGCACGATCCGCGGTATCGCGATTTCCGGGCACAGCCTGGGCTGCGTCCCGCTGGATGCTGCAGGACGGTTGCTGCGGGATGCGACGCCGATCTGGTCGGACAAACGGCCGGCGACGCAGGCGGAGCAGTTCTTCAAACGGGTTGATCCGACGCGCTGGTATCGGCTGACCGGCAACGGTTTTCCGGCACCGCACTACACCGTGTTCAAGATCCTGTGGTACCGTGATCACGAGCCCGAAATGTTCGGCCGGATCCACAAGATCCTAGGAACGAAGGACTACGTCAACTATCGGCTGACCGGTCGGATGGCGACCGACCCTTCGTATGCTTCCGGCAGCGGAGTGTACGATCTGTTGGGCTGGGACTACGCCGACGAACTGCTGGCGGCGGCGGATCTGCCTCGCTCGTTGCTGCCGGAGATTGTGCCGGCGACAGAGATCCTGGGCGGCTTGACCGCCGGAGCGGCCGCAGCGTTGGGCCTGCCGCTCGGCGTCCCGGTCGCCTGCGGCGGGGTGGACAACTCGTGCATGGCGCTGGGGGCCAGGAACATCGCCGAAGGCCGCCTGTACGCCTCGTTGGGCTCGTCGATGTGGATCGCCGTCTCGTCCCACCGGCCGCTGTTGGACGACGCCGCCAAGCCGTACGTGTTCACGCACGTCATTCCCGGCATGTTCACCTCGGCGATCGGTATGTTCTCGGCCGGCACCTCGCTCCGCTGGGTGCGCGACCAGCTGTGCGTGAATCTGGCTGCCCAGGCCCATTCCGAAGGCCGCGATGCATACGACCTGATGACGGAATTGGCCGAGCAATCGCCGCCGGGATCGCGGAAGCTGTTGTTCAACCCCAGTCTGGCCGGCGGCTCGTCGCTGGATCCCAGTCCTCAACTCCGCGGCGCGTTTCTGGGGCTGGACCTAGGCCACACGCAAGCCGACGTGATCCGCGCCGCCTTGGAGGGCATCGCGCTCAACGCCCGGTTGATGCTCGACGCCCTCCGCTCGTTGGGCAAAGTGGGACACGAGATGGTCGTGGTCGGCGGCGGCAGCCGCAGCCGCTTGTGGCGGCAGATCCTGGCCGACGCGCTGGAAATCGCGGTACTCAAGACGAACGTCGGCCAGGAAGCGGGTTCGCTGGGAGCTGCTGCCGTGGCGGCCGTAGCCAGCGGCCTGTGGCCGGACTTCAGCCCGATCGACCAGGTTCACCAACTCGAATCCACTGCACAGCCCGAGCCGGCCGGCGTCGGCACGTATCGGCAACTGTTGCCGCTGTTCGACGAAGCCCGCCAGACTCAATCGCGCTTGGGCGAACGGCTGGCGCAACTGGATCGCTGATTGAAGCCGGCGGCTTACCACTGCACGGAAAACCGTGTCAGGAACGAATGGCACTGTTGATGGAGACCAAGGAGGGCCTCATGTCATTTTACCATCCTGACCGTTCCTTACCACGTCGATTTGGCTTGGTTCAGGCCTCCTTCCTGCAGATCGAAGGGTTGCCCTTTGCGGAGGTCCTCTCGGAAGACGAGATCCAACAGGCCTTCGCGGACGAAGGAGTGGACTTCGCGCAGGAAGAGGACGAGATCTACACCCCGCCGCTGACCCTGTGGGCCTTCCTCTCGCAGGTGCTGCACAAGGGCGAGCAGCGTTCCTGTGTGGCGGCCGTCTCGCGCGTCCTCGTGTTGCTGGTGGCCCCGGGACGAGAACCGTGTTCCAAGAACACCGGAGCCTATTGCCGGACCCGCGCCAAGCTGCCGGAGAAAACAAGGAGACCGGCCAGACCGCGCTGCTCCGAGAAGTGCTCGATTAATTCGCACCGGGTGACATTCTGCTGGCGGATCGCTGCTACTGCAGCTTCTTCATGATCGCCCTGTTGCTCGACCGAAAGTGCGACTTCGTGACGCGGCTGCACCAGCGCCGCAAGACCGACTTCTCCCGCGCTCAGCGTCTCGGCAAGGGAGACCATTGGGTCGTTTGGAAGCGTCCTGAGAAACCCACCTGGATGGATCAGGCGACGTACGAACAGATGCCGCTGACGCTCACCTTGCGACAGGTCGAAGTTCAGGTTGACCAACCTGGCTTCCGCACCGAGTCGTTGGTCGTCGTGACGACCTTGCTGAACGCCAATCTGGACCTGCCTGTTGGCCTACCATCTGATCCGCAAGACGATGCTCCAAGCGGCCCGGCGAAACGAACTTTCACCGCGACGGTTGAGCTTCGCGACCGCGGTCCAAACGCTGGCGGCTTCTTGGATCATTTTGCCCATCGCCAGAGGAACGTCTGCCGTCGCTGTGGTGATCGCACAACTGGATCGTCTCGCCCAACAGCAGATCGGCGATCGTCCCAACCGTGTCGAACCTCGCGCTGTGAAGCGGCGTCCCAAACCTCATCGCCTGCTCACCAACCCCCGGACGGAGGCCCAGGCCGAATTGCTGCGTGGCGTGCTGGAGCCTGAGGCCGAGCCCCGCGAGGCCGCGTAGTCTCCCCACGCCGATCTCATCTGCGGAAGGAGAAATCACACGCTTGCGGCGCTTGAATTCAGCTGCGTTCTGCGCCGTTGCCTGAGACGGCCTTCAGGCCTGCCGCAGGTCGCCGTGCGCGCCCGTTCGCCCAATGACGATCTGACTGTCGTCCCGCGTCCCACCTGAATCCGACGCCCTATCGCCGCCGAGATTCCGTCCTCCTCCCCTTGCCCGCTTGTGCCGTAACTCCTACGCTGACAATCGGCAGTGCCATTCGTTCCTGACACGTTTTTCCCCGTGCCACGTTTTCCCCCGAGTGGCGGAAGTGGCGAATTTGCTCTGCCGTTCGACTTTCAATTCCAGCTTGAGTTGCTGGATTTGTGCTTGCAGCCGTTCCTTCGGACGCCCAACATACTCCAGTTCCCCAAATCGCGCTAGCCTAATTTCTCCGAAGGTGCAGGACATATCCATGGCTGTCTCGGACGATCAACTCCAGGGGCATCTGTCCCGGCAGGCAGTGGGTGGCGCACCCGAAACACGGATCATAGGCTCGAAAGGCCATTTCGACCATGTTCAACAGGCCCTCGGTCACGACTTGGCCTTTGTGGATCAGGCATTGGGCGGCTCGCTTGACGGACATCGAGATCGCGGCGTTGTTGTTCGTCGTGCCGACGATCAAGTTGACGGCGGTCAGGATGCCGCGCTCGTCGGTCGTGTAATGGTGCGTGAGCGTGCCCCGCGGCGCTTCGACACAGCCCACGCCTTCGGTCGGCGTTTCGGTGGGCAGCACGCGGTACTCGGGGCTGGTGATCTCCGGATCCGCGGCCAGTTCCACCCAGCGTTCGGTGGCGTACAGCAGTTCGATCAGCCGGGCCCAATGCGTGGCCAGCGTATGATGGACCGGCTTGCCACCCAGCACCTCGTAGAAGCGGACGTACTGGGCTTGGGCCAGCGGCGTCGCCATGCCGTCCGCCGCATTCAAACGCGACAGGGGCGTGGCCTTGTACACGCCGGAATCCACGCCGTCGACCAAGCCCTTCCAGCCGACCTTTTTCAGATAGGGAAACTTGAGGTAACTCCACGGTTCGACCCGCTCGGCGATGTACTCGCGATAGTCCCGCGGCTCGTATTTGGCGTGCTCTTTGCCGTCCGGACCCACGATGCGAATCTTGCCGTCGTAGAAGTTCACCCAGTTGTTGGCGTCGACCGTGCCCATGTTATAGGTGCGATGGAAGTACGTGTCTCCGAGGACCAACTTTGCGTAGTCGCCGTTTTTCAGCACCACGTCGTCGAACAGTTGCAGCGAGAACCTGGCGAATTCGATCGCCTCGCGGCCCGCGCGTTCGATTTCCACGCGTTGCTCCTCGGTGATGCCCCGGCTGACACCACCCGGCAGTCCCCAATTCGGATGCACGCGCCGGCCGCCCATCATTTGCAGCAGTTCGTGTCCTACGCGGCGCATCTTGAGGACTTGGCCGGCGACCTCAAGTCCCACTTTGGCCACGATTCCGAGGAGATTCCGTTCGGCAACCGGAGCGGTGGGGCCGACGACGAAGTCCGGGGCGGCCAGGGCGTAGAAGTGCGTCGTGTGATCGGTCGCGAAGAAGATGCTGTAGAACAGCTCGCGGAGTTTCTTGGCCGCCGGCGGCGGATCGACGTGGAACAGTGCATCCAAGGCCTTACTGGCCGCCATGTGGTGGGCCTCGGGACACACCCCGCAGATCCGATTGGTCAGGTTGGGCATGTCTTCGGCGGGACGGCCGAGGCAGAACCGTTCGAAGCCGCGGAGTTCCGGGATCTGCAGATAGGCGTTGGCCACTTCACCTTCGTCAGTGAGGAAGATGTCGATCTTGCCGTGGCCTTCGAGGCGTGTGATCGGATCGATCGAGATCCGCCGGTTCTGGGTCGCCGTGGTCATGGTCAAGTTCTCCTCGGTACGGCACTGTTGTGTCGCTTAGACGGTAGGATGCCCGCGTCGGAAAGAAACTCGAAATACAAAACAAATCCAAAATCCAAATAACCTAAATGCTAAACACGGCGCCCCGGACTGCGGCCTTCGAAGTGCGCATCTTGCTCGACTTCACCCCCTCCGAGCAAACTCGGCGGGGGCGGGATTCTCCGGGCTTCCTCCATCTAGTGCAGAATCGTCGTCCCACCGAGCAAGCCCGGCGGAGACGAATGCGCAACTTCGAAGACTGCGGCCAACCGCTGAGCGGCCGGCTACGTTGGGAGCCGGAAAAACCGGAGTACGAAAGCCGATGCCGGGAGCACCCTCGTTTCGGTCATTGGAATTTCTGGTTTTGAATTTGTTTCGGATTTCGGATTTCGAGATTCGGATTTGTGTTCGCCTGCGGCCCAGCGGACAAACGTCGCACTATGTGGCCGCCTCCCGCTTCGCGAGCCTGCGGCGCCGCAGCGGGCTGGCCGCGAGGCTGAAGCGATAGAAGCTGCCGGCCGGGTCGGGTATTCCCTCGCGGATGATCCGGTCGACCTCTTCGGGATCGTTCGAATCGATCACCGACGCCACGGCGCTCATTAGCCGGGCCCCGTAGTCCTTTACGTCGTTGTTCGGTCCGTAGCACCCGATGCAGGGCGAATTGACCTCGGGGCAACGCGCGCCGCAGCCGGCGCGGGTGCTGATCCCGCAGCACAGGAGTCCCTGCTCCAGGAGGCAGGTTTCCGCATCCGGCCACACCTGCCAGATGCGTTTGAATTGTCGGATCCGCTTTTCGGAGCGTTTCCGTTTGCACTCGTCGCAGACGCTTGTATCGGCGCCGATCACGGTCCCGGGTTCGGGCAATTTGCCTTCCAGGATGGCCACCACCGCGTCCCAGATACGCTCCGCTTCGGGGGGGCATCCGGGCAGAAAGTAGTCCACCGGCACGGTCTGGTCCAGCGTGCGGACGGTATCGTAGAACAGGGGCAGGTGCAAGGTGCCTTCGGGAACGGGCGTCTCGCGTTGGGGCCGGACGCCTTGCAGATTCTCCGTCGAAGGCGTATCGTGATAGACCGTCTGGAAAACCAGTTCGCGGCTGCTCAGATTGGCCAACCCCGGAATGCAGCCTTCGCTGGCGCAGGACCCGAAGGCCACCAGGACTTTGGATTTTTTCCTCAGCACGTGGGCCATGTGTTCCTGCTCGCTGGTGCGGATGCTCCCGTTGAACAAGCACACGTCGATGGCACCATCCTCCATCGCTTCGACGTCCCGGACCTTGGCGTCGACCGCCACCGGCCAAAACACGATGTCAAAGGCGGCGGCCACATCGAGGATTTTTTCGTTGAGAGCCAGGACGGCGATTTCACATCCGCCGCAGGAGGCCGCCCAATACAAGGCCAGTTTTCCCTTGCCGTTGGCGGCCGGGGCAGCGGCCGCTGTGCCGGGGGTGGATTGACTCATCGCGATACCTCCATCACCTCTTCGTGCTCGCGCACAATGGCTTGCAACGCTTCCGCCCGTTCGCCGTCCTCCTCCCAATTCGCCGGCCAGTTGAGCGGCCCCAACTGCCGGACCTTTTCCGTCAACTCGGCCACCGTGGCCGCAAACAGATCGCCTTCGGAGGCCGAGATCCATTCCAGGCGGACCCGATCCCGTTCGATCCCGAACGCGTCCAGCAGTTCGAGCAACAGGCGATACCGCCGCATGGCCTTGTAGTTGCCCTCCTTGTAGTGGCAATCGCCCGGATGACAACCGGCGATCAGCACGCCGTCGGCGCCCTTGGCAAAGGCATGCATGACGAACGCGGGATCCACGCGTCCTGAACACATGACGCGGATCGACGTCACGTTGGGCGGGTACTGTTTGCGGCTGGTGCCGGCCAGGTCGGCGCCGGTATACGAACACCAGCGGCAGAGAAACCCCACCAGTTTCGGCTCGAATTGTGTGTCGGCCATGCTTCCCATCTCCTTCACGCCAGGATGCCGTCAAGTTCCGCGTAGATTTGGACGTCTTCAAAGCCCTTTTGCCGGGCGGCTCCGGACGGGCACGTGGCCACGCACGTGCCGCAGCCCTTGCAAAGCTCCTCGATGATCACCGACACGTCGCGCTCGTCGTCGAACACAATCGCCGAGTACGGGCAACTGGTAATGCACGTCTTGCACGCGCTACACCGCTCGGGAATGATCTCCGAGGTGATCGGCTCCAGGACGTACTTGCCCCGGTCGGCCAGGGACAGGGCACAGGCGGCGGCGGCGGCGCCCTGGGCCACCGAATCCGGAATGTCTTTCGGCCCTTGGCAGGCGCCGGCCAAATAGATCCCCTCCGTGGCCGCCTCGACCGGCGCCAGCTTGGGATGTTTCTCCAGAAAGAAATCGCCCTGGGCGCAACTGAGCGAGAACAGCCGGGCCACCTGGTCCGCATCGGCGCCCGGCTGCAGCGCGGCCGACAGGATGACCATGTCGACCGGCAATCGCCGCGTGAGGCCCAACAGGGTGTCCTCGCACACGACCACCAACTTGCCCTCTTCCTCCTCCGTGTCGGCCACGTCGGTCACTTCGGCCACCTTGCCCCGGATGAACTGAACGCCCTCGTGCAACAGTCGCTTGTAGAACTCTTCATAGCCCTTGCCGGGGGTCCGCATGTCGATGTAGCAGTTGTAGACCTCCGCGCCGGTTTTCTCCTTGACCAGATGGGCGAACTTGAGCGAATACATACAGCAGACTCGCGAACAGTACTCGTGATAGTGCTCGTCCCGGCTGCCGACGCAGTGGATGATGGCCACGGCCTCGGGAGGCTGGCCTGCAGAGGTCAGGATCTCGCCGCTGGTCGGGCCGCTGGCGTGACTGATCCGCTCGAAGTCCAGCGCGCTGAGCACGTTCTTCAGGCGTCCGTAGCCGTAGCGGGCGATCCGCCGGCTGTCGAAGACCTCGAAGCCGGTCGCCACGACGATCGACCCCACGTCGATCTCCCGGATGGTGTCTTGCTGTTCAAAGTCGATGGCCCCCGCGTCGCAAAACGCCTGGCATGCTCCGCAGGCCCCCGTTCGGAGCCGAAGGCATTGCTCCGCATCGATCACCGGTTTGTGCGGCACGGCTTGGGCAAACGGGATATACGCGGCGGCCCGATGGGACAGTCCCTCGTCGAACTCCGCAGGGATCGGCCGGGGCGTGTGGCGGGTGAGTCTGGCGAAGTCGACCGACTTGGAGTGGGCCGGACAGACGATTTGGCAAGCCCCGCAGGCGATGCAGATGGGTGACTGCGCATCGTAGGGGGGGCTGACTTTCTTGGTCACGCCGCGGTGCAGGAAGTTGATTGCTCCCACGCCCATCCGTTCGTGGCAAACCCGCACGCACATGCCGCACAAGAAGCAGTCCTCGTTCTTCTTGGGAAAACGAGACTCGTGGATTCCCAGATGCCGCGCCAGATTCCGGATCGCCTCTACCTCGGGGCAGCGAGCCAGCAGCAGTTCCAGCATGATTTTGCGCGTGTTCACCACCCGCTCGGTTTCCGTTCTCACCGCCATCCCGTCGGCGACGGGATGGACGCACGAGGCTTCGATGCTCGAACCGTGCGAGCCTTCCAATTCCACCAGGCAGACGCGGCAGGCGCCGTAGGGTGCCAACGACCTGTGATGGCAGAGCGTGGGGATCCAGATTCCCAGCTTCTCGGCTGCTTGAAGAATCGTCGTCCCGTATTCGACGTCGATGGTCTTGCCGTCAATCGTCAGACTCACCATGATCCTGAACCCTCGTCCTAGGGCCCGCCGGTGTCCAGCGTGGCGATGATTTTGGAATCCCTCGTGTGGTCGAAACGCAGCCCCAGTTCGGGGCGACCGCACAGAATCGTGCGCAAGGTCTCGGCGATGTCCCCCAACGGCTTCCGGTCGGGATGGCTCAACTGGAACACAGCCCGCACCGTGGTGCCGCGGCCGGGCTCCGAGAGCAACTCGAACGCTCCGCCGCTTTCGCGGGCCGCCTGGGCCAGCAGCGGCAGCCCCAAGCCCACGCGCCGTGTGGTCTTGGTGGTGAAAAACGGATCCAGGGCCCGCGGCCGGAGTTCGGCGTCCATCCCCCGCCCGTTGTCCTCGATTTCCAACAGCAACAGATCGCTGCCGGTGTCTTCGTGAATCAGAATCCGGACGCGATCGGCCGACGCGGTCAAGGCGTTTTCCACAATATCCAGAATGTGCAGGGACAGATCTTCCATGTTCAGGGATACCCTCCGGCCGCCCTCGCCTCGCAGCGCCTTGGCCAACTCCTCGAAGCTGCCCTGTTCGACGTAGAACGCCGTGGAACTTCTGCCGATGTCCCGCAGACCGTGAGCGTCCGAGGACGTCACGACGGGAAAGCGGCCCCATTGCCTGACGGTCGAGCGGGGCGAAATCTCCACCGCGTCCAGCATCAGCCCCGCGGGAATGAACCCCAAGTGACCGACCAACCCGAAACCGGGACGATCGATATGGGCCGCAATCGCCAAACCGCCCAAACCGTGAATCGCCTCGACCACCTGCTCGACGCTCAACGTCGTGGCGCCCGCGAGCAATCTCGCATCGGCCCCAACGGGGCGGTCCCACGAGTCGACCACCGTTTGCGGCCCGAAAGCGGCTTCGTCGTTCGCTCCCGGCAGATGGCCGTAGACCAGCGTCTGCATCCGGGCGAGTTCGTTTTCGGTTTCAAACAGACCCAGCAAATGAACCTCTTCGCGCGACGTGACCTCGATGCCGGGGATCACGGCCAACGATTCCCGCCGCCCGGCCTGGGCCACGGCCGCCGCATTTTCCGCCGAATTGTGGTCGCATACGCCAATCATATCGAGGCCCATTGCCTTGGCCCGCGCGACGATCGCCGTGGGGACCATGTCGCGATCCGCACACGGCGACAGGCACGTGTGGATGTGAAGATCCGCTCGCAGCCCAACGCGCAGCCCAACGGGGTCGGAAGTCGTTTTCGGTCGAGGACGTAACCGCATGGCAGGTGCTTTGGCCGAAAACGACTCCCGACCCCTTTCCGGTTCACAAACAACGCTTACTCCATCCTCCGAAGTCCAAGTTCACAGAGCTTGCCGACCAGGTCGAACGTCGGCAGGCTGCTGACCAGTACGGGTACGTCCTCCGCCCGGGCTTTTTGGATCGTGTCTTCCTCCGGCTCTCGTCCATTGACCAGGACGACGCCGGCCAAGTCTTTCATGCTGGCCACCGCCACGGTATTGACATGCCTTTGCAACGTGATCCACAGATCGCCCGGGCGGCCGTTGGCAATTACGTCGCTCAGCAAGTCGCTGGCATAGCCTCCGGTCACTTCCCGCTGAAGCTGTCCCTGCCCCGATCTGACTTGCAGCCCGAGTGCATCCACCAAATCAGCCAGTTTCATGGGATTTCTCGTCCACAAAAAAGGATGCCGTCAACTGCGTTCCCTTGCCGACCGTCGAGTCGATCTCGAATCGGTCGCAACTCTTCCGGATGTTGGGCAGGCCCATGCCCGCTCCAAACCCAAGTTCCCGGACCCAATCCGGGGCCGTCGAGTAGCCCGGCTCGAGGGCCTTGGCAATGTCCGCGATCCCAGGGCCGGAATCCTCGGCCTCCAGCGACACCGTCTCCGGCTGGACCTTGGCCCGCAACGTTCCTCCCGCCGTGAACACCACCAGGTTCATTTCCGCTTCAAAACTGGCAATCGCCACGCGCCGCACGAGGTTGGGTCGAACTCCGAGCCGATGCAGCGTCTGCTTCAACCGGCTGGAGCTTCCGCCGGCCCGGCGGAAGTCCTGGCCTTTGACATCGTACTGGAGCACGAGCGCCGTCCGATCCGCCTCGACGTCCTCGAAGAACACGTGGGCGGTTTGATGCCGACGCACCTGCTCCTCCTGATAGTCGATCTCCAGTTTCTTCAACAGTCCTTCGATCACGTCTCCTTTCGTCAGAATACCGAGCAGTTTCAAATGGTCGCGGCGATCCACGACCGGCAACCGTCCCAGGCCCGATTTGTCGAACTTGCCGACGGCCAACACCAAGGGGTCATCGTCCGCCACCGTATCCAACTGCCGCGTCATCCGCTCGCGGATCGGGCCGTCCTCCGCCCGGTCTCCCAACCACTTGATGAAATCCTCCAAACTGATCAGTCCCACCAACCGCCCTTCGTCGACCACCGGAAGTCCCGAGATGCGGTTCTGCCGCAGGATGCCGCGGAGCCGGCTCATCGGCTCGTCCGGCCGCACCGTGATGACCTGCCTGGTCATCACCTCGCCGACCTTCAGCTCGTACACCATCTCCTGCGTTTTCGTAATCCTGGCAGTCGGCACCGTCCACAGTCCTTCATTTTTTCAACGACCACGTTCCGAACATCCCAACAGACCCCTGCAATACAGACGGCCACAGGCCTCGAACATCGGAAACCGGGTCGTCAACAGGGGCAGTCCGTCAACGGCCGCCAAGCGGACCGTATTCTCCGGAGGCATTTTGCCTCGGACGAAACAAATCGCCGCCATCTCGACCATTTCACACGTCCGGACAACGTGGGCGTTCGTCAAGCCCGTCAGCAGCAGCGCGCCGGACTTGCTGAAAGCCAATACGTCGCTCATCAAGTCCGCTCCACAGGCCGTCCTGACCTCGATTTCGTTCAAGTCGCCGCCGGCAAGGACTTCGGCTTCCAGGATGTCTCGGACCTCGTCCAATGTCATGGCTCGTCCCTCTAGGCGGGAACCAGCTCCTCCGCCGTCCGGGGTTCACTTGTCTTCATACGATTCGGGATCTTCGTCACCGCGTCCTTGGGGCAGACATCGTAACAGGCCCCGCACTTGGTGCATTTCTCCTGGAGGATGCCATGCACCGATTTCAATGTCCCTTCGATGGCCTCGTAGGGGCAGTTCTTTTTGCACGCGCCGCAGCCATTACAGCGATTCTCGTCAATCCGGTAGTGGAACAGGGGCTTGCACACGCATGCCGGGCAGCACCGGTCGCGGATATGAGCCTCGTACTCGTCGCGGAAATAGCGGAGCGTGCTCAGGACGGGGTTCGGCGCCGATTTGCCCAGGCCGCACAGCGAGGCGTCGATCACCGCGTGCGACAGCTCTTCCAGCAAGTCGATGTCGCCCCCGGTACCCTGCCCCGCGCAGATCTTCGCCAGCATCTGATACATCACCTGGACGCCTTCGCGACAGGCCGTACATTTGCCGCACGACTCCTCGGTGAGGAATTCGAGGAAGTACCGCGCGACGTCGACCATACAGTCGCTCTCGTCCATGACGATCAGCCCGCCGGAGCCCATCATCGATCCGGCTGCGGTCAGTTGTTCGTAGTCGATGGGCAGATCCTGAAGCGAGGCCGGGATGCAGCCCCCGGAGGGACCGCCGGTCTGAATGGCCTTGAATCGCTTGCCGCCCGCCATGCCGCCGCCGATGTCGAACACGATTTCACGGATGGAAATCCCCATGGGGACCTCGACCAAGCCCGTGTTCCGGACCTTGCCGACCAGCGAAAACACCTTGGTCCCCTTGCTCTTTTCGGTCCCGATGGATGCAAACCAGGCGGCTCCTCGAAGGATGATGGCGGGGACGTTGGCCCACGTCTCGACATTGTTGATATTCACCGGCTTGCCCCACAGCGTCGTGCGCGGGGGGCGCTGCCGCGGCTCGGGAGGCTGCCCTTCGATCGAAGCGACCAGCGAGGTCGTTTCGCCGCAAACAAAGGCCCCGGCCCCGCGGCGGATCTCGATGTCGAAATCGAACCCGCGTCCCAGGATGTCGGTTCCCAACAAGCCATAGTCGCGGGCCTGACGGATGGCAATGCCCAGCCGCTCGACAGCCAACGGATACTCGTTGCGGATGTACACGTACCCGCGGCTGGCGCCGATCGCGTAAGCGCCGATGATCATGCCTTCCAAGACCGCATGCGGATCGGACTCGATAATGCTGCGGTCCATGAAGGCCCCCGGATCGCCTTCATCCGCGTTGCACACGATGTACTTGGGTTCTCCCCTCGCCTTGCGCCGGCTCTCCCACTTGCGGCCCGCGGGAAACCCCGCGCCCCCGCGCCCCCGCAATCCCGACTGCTTGACCTCCTCGACCACCTCCTCGGGTGTCATCTCCATCAGCACTTTGGCCAGCGCCGAGTACCCATCGCGGGCGATGTAGTCGTCGATTCTCTCCGGGTCGATGAGGCCCCGATTCTTCAAAGCGACCAGACGCTGTTTGCCGAAGAACCCGATGTCCGACATGCGGGGAACGGGCTCTTGTTCCCCGGACGGTGTGAACATCAGCCGCCGGAGCGGACGGCCTTTGAGGAAATGCTCCTCGACCAATTCGGGAATGTCCCGCTCGGTCAACATCTGGTAGAAGATCCCGTCCGGCTGGACGACCATGACCGGACCCTGGGCGCAGAACCCGTTGCACCCGGTCGGGACGACGGCGATTTCGTCCTGCAGCTGGTGCTTGGCGAGCGTCTCTTCCAACACCTGTCGGATGCGGAAAGCTTTGTTCGAGACACAGCCGGTGCCGGTACACAGCATCAGGTGCATTCGCTGGGGCTTCACGGAACGGTCTCCTGGATGCGCTTCGCCATCTTGTGTCCAACTAACCAACTCGTTCGCTGCCGACGGCCAGCGCGTGTTCTTGGACGATCTTGCCGGCCAGGACGTGCGACTCGAAAATCTGCGCCGTCTTGGCTTCGTCCAGGTGGACGTACTTGACCGGCGCCTGTCCCTTGACTTCGACGGTCATCATCGGTTCACAACTGCACAATCCGGCACAGCCGGAAGTGGTCAGGAGGATGTCCTTGGCATCCTGCTGTTCCAGCAGGTTCAGCAACACCCGCATGACGTTTCTGGCGCCGGCGGCGATCCCGCAGGTTCCCATATGCACGGTCACGTGCGCGCGGGCCTGTCCCTCGCGCAGGCTCATGGTCCTCGCCATCCGCTCGCGGATGCCCGCCAAGTCTTCGGGTTTGAGTTTGAGCACGGTCTAACCTCCTACGCTACGGCGGATGTCCTGGGCTCCGCCAGCTTGCCGACCAATCGAGCCGCCTTGGAGGGCGTCAACTTTCCGTAGAACGTGTCGCCGACCATGACCACGGGAGCCAATCCGCAACACCCCACACAGCGCACGGTTTCGAGCGTGAACCGCATGTCGGACGTGGTTTCCCCGACGGGGACGCCCAGTTCCCGTTCCAGCGTTTCCAGAATCCGCGTCGCCCCTTGCACGTGGCAGGCCGTTCCCATGCAGACGTTGACGATGTATTTGCCCCGCGGCCGGAGGCTGAAGGACCGGTAGAACGTGGCGATCCGCACGATATGCTCCAAGGGCACTTGCTTGAGTTCCGCGACGCGGCGGAGGACTTCCGGCGGGAGCCAGTTGAGGATTTCGGAGATATCCTGCAGGATGGGGACGATGGCTTCGGCGCCTCCTTCATGGCGGGCGGCGACGCGATCGGCCAGCGACCGTTTCGTCTCGTCCAGTTCCCCCGCGGGCAGCACCGGCGGTTCGAGATACGCCTGATTCCTGACCAGGCAGTTCTCGACGCACTGCCCGCAGCCCGTGCATTTGTCTTCGTCGATGTACCGCGCCTTGCGGCGGACTTTGACTTTGAAGTTCCCGACGAATCCGGAGACTTCCTCGACCTCGGAATAACTCAACAGTTCGATGTTCGGATGCTGGCCGACATTGACCATTTTCGGAGTCAGGATGCAGGCGGCACAATCGAGGGTGGGAAAGGTCTTGTCGAACTTGGCCATGTGCCCGCCGATGGAGGGCTCTTTCTCGACCAGGTAAACCTTCTTGCCCGAATCGGCGATCCGCAAAGCGGCTTCGATGCCGGTGATGCCGCCGCCGACGACCAGCGTCTCGGGCCGCACGGGGACTTCGCGTTCCTCCAGCGGCACGTGGTTCCGCACGCGCTGAATCGCGGCCCGGACCAGCCGCTGGGCCTTGGCCGTGGCCTGTTCGCGGTCGGCATGCACCCACGAACAGTGCTCGCGGATGTTGGCCATTTGAAACAAGTAGGGGTTGAGGCCCGCTTCGTCGCACGCCTTGCGGAACGTCGTTTCGTGCATCAGCGGAGAACAGGATGCCACGACGACGCGCGTCAGGCCCCGCTCCTCGATGTCCCGGCGGATGATCTCCTGACCCGGGTCGGAGCACATGTACTTGTACTCTTTGGCCACCACCACTCCGGGCAGAGTTGCGGCGTGCGTCACCACGGCCCCCACATCCACCGTGTGAGAGATGTTCGTCCCGCAGTGGCAAACATAGACGCCAATTCGTTCACTCGACGGAATCATGAGCCTACCTTCTGGGCGAGGAGGGGTTCCAGCGACGTGAGATTGTCTTTCAGAGCCAGGTCATCCGGCGGCAAGCCGAAGGCGATGCCCACCAGTTGCGTGAAATACAACACGGGAATGTCGCAACACGCCCCCACCGCCCGGCCCACCTGGTCCTGGTATGCTTCCAGATTGATCTGGCACAAGGGGCAGGCGGTGGCCACACAGCCGGCACCCCGCTGCTTGGCCACCTTCAGGATCTTACCCGTCAGCACTTGCCCCGTCTCGGGATGCGTGGTCATCGCCATCCCCCCGCAACATTTGGCGGCCAGGGGAAAAGGAACCACCTCGGCACCCAGCCATCCGACCAACCGTTCCATCAGTTGGGGATACTCGGGATGATCCAGATCGTCAAAGGGCCGACTCAATTGACACCCACTGTAACACGCCACCTTCCAGCCCCACATGTCCCGCTCGACACGCGATTTGATCCGCGATTCCCCGATGTCGTTGACGAGGATCTCCAGAAAGTGACGCACCCGCACCGCGCCGGAGTAGTCCAGTCCGCCGGCCCGCAGCGCCCGGCGGATGTCGTCGCGCAGCTGCGCGTCCTCGGCCATGTATTTGTTCGTCTTGCGCAACACGACGTAGCAGGCATTGCAGACCGTGGCCAGTTCGCGGCCGTTCTGCTCGGCGATCGCCAGGTTGCGGGCGGACAGGACGAAGGCCCGTTTCTCGCGGATCGGCAGGTAGGCGGTCGCGCCGCAGCAGTTCCAGTCATCGAGTTCGACCATCTCGACGCCCAACTCGCGCGCTACCTTCCGCGTAGAGACATCGTAAGCCCGATTGGTCGCCATCAACGAGCAGCCGGGGTAGTACGCATAGCTGGAGGCGGGGGGGGCTTTGGTGATCATCTTCGGCCGTTCTCCTCGATCGCGGCGAGCATCTTGTGCAGGCTGTCGAGGCCCTTGATCTTGCGGGGGAGCAGTTCCAACCGCCCGCGGAAAAAGAGCTTCATGGCCAGCGGGATCTGCGTTAATGCCTGGAACGGATTGGTGCGCAAAAAGTACTTCCGCAACAGGGTCGTCTCGGCGTTGCGGCCGTAGCGGTCGACGGTTTCCGCAAAGGCATGCGCCATGGTTTCGCCCGGCGCGTCCTTGGCCAACCCCCTGTCCGTCTCCAGCCGCTTGAGTTCGTACATCACGTCGGTCAACGGAATCCCCGCCGGACAACGGACGGTACAGGAGTAGCAGGAAACGCACAGCCAGACGGTTTTTGCGTTCAGGACGCGGTCCAGCATTCCGGCCCGTAGCGACGCGATAATCTCGCGGGGACCGTATTCCATCGCCGCGCTGGACGGGCACGAAGCCGAGCACGTTCCGCACTGCAAACACTGCTTGATCTTCTCGCCGTGCGGCAGGGCGTACACGTCCTCGAGAAACTCTTCGCACAACGCCTTGGCCTTTGCCGTTTGCATGGCGACTTCCCCTCTCCTCGTCTTAGTACACCGCCATCTCCCGCACGATGTGATCCGCCAGGGCGTCCGTGATCCGGGCATCCAGACCGGCGAAGCCGCCCATCGCATCCGATTGGACCGTCAAGACGGTCACCTTCCCGGTGGCGTCGCCCGGATCCACCCCGAAATCAGGCTTCGTGTCCCGCGTCAAACTGCCCGGCAGACCGCCGCTGTCCCGGGCCAGGACCACCATCAGCGTGTCGTAAACGGCGGCCGTCTTGAGCACGTTTGCCGGACTCAGGTTCGCCACGCCCGCCGTCACGACCACGGGCAGCGCATGAGCTAGCAGCTTCTGCCCAATCCGCAGACCCAGCCCCTCGTTGCGCCACAACAGCCCGGGAGCGGGAAGCAGATGCACCCGATGCCCGTTCCGATTGGTGATCGTAATCCCGCTGATCGGCTCCGAAGTACCGCGCGGCCGTTCCGCAACGGGCGATTCGTGAGGCCGGAATGCGGCCGCCAAAATGTCCGGCAACTCGCCGGCCATGAACGGCTCGGCCGCGTAGTACAGAATGCGATGCTTGCGGTACGCCGTCTCCCGCGGACAACCGGCCGCTGCCAGCACCACCACGCGGGTCGCCGACGTCTGCTGGTTGACCACCGCAACCAGCTCCGGCCCGGAATCGCCGAGCGACGAGTCATCGACGAAGACGACCCGTCCTTCCGCCCCCTGGATCGCGGCGCTCAAAGCACTCCGATCGGACACTTGCCGCACCTCACAACCCAACGCCGTCAGCTTCCCCGCTTGCTCGGCGGCCGACGCCGGATCGGTGTTCACCAGGAGGATTCCCCGAGGACCGCACTGCTCCGCCTCGCGGTCATACTCCGTCGTGCAGACGTGGGCGATCCAGCCTTCACCGCAAGGATCGCTTGACAACCGTCCGGGATGCTTGAGGAGGCTTTCGTTGACGGCCATCACCACCCCGGAGACCGGCGCCGCCACCACGATCACCGGCTTGCCAGCCACCGCGACGCTCGCGAGCGGCAAGCCCTGATAGACCACTTCGCCGATCCGCGGCAACCGGACCTCCGTGGGCGTCGTCCCCCGCAGCCCCGGCAACACCGCACCGATGCACGCCGAACCGTCGACCTCCATGCGAAACCACGAGTCGCCCCAAAACAGCGTGGACGATTCCTCCGTCGGTCCTTCCGGCGCACTCACCTCGCGGCCGTTCGAGTCGCCTTCGGCCGACACTTGCCGCGTCGCCAACACCCGACGCACGGCGGACGTGATCTCCTCCGACGTGAACGGCTTGGTCACATAGTCGCACGCCCCCAAACGCATCGCCGCCGCAGCGTTGGGAATGCTGGGATAGCCGGTGATGATCAACACCGGAACCTCCAGTCTGGTCTGGCGGAGATGTTCCAGAAATTGAATCCCGTCCATATTGGGCATCTTGATGTCCAACAGGATAATCTCGTAGTCGTTCTCCGAGGCCATCGTCAGCCCCTGCCGGGCATCGGTGTTTGAATCCACCCGGAAGCCCTGCCGGGAAAAGATTCGCCGACACGCTTGGCAAATGACTTCCTCGTCGTCCACCACCAGTAATGCATGACTGTCCGCCATGGCTCGTTCCCCCCCCCTTGCCGAATACAGGCATCACCAAGCGTAAAGCCGCCAAGATATTCCGCCATGCCTAGGCGGTCTGACAGGCAGGAGCCATCAATCGTCTCAGGATTTCGGATGCCACAACCGGGGCCACCGCACAGGGCAATCGTTGTGCCGGGGACGCCGAGACTTCGCCCAAATCGTTACAATCGGCATCATTCTGCGCCGCAAATCCAAGCCCTAAGTTGCACCTGGATAAGACCTTAGATAAAACACCATACCGCCCGCAGTAAGACAAATAAACAGAGCTGCATATCTGCCGCAAACGGGCGGTTATATCAAGAGATGACTGTATGAAACGTTGTTGCGATGTATGGGGCTTCATACGGCTTAGTGTGCATCCGCTCGAGATCGTTAGCAGGAAGGCAGGGGAGAAAGTGGGCTCGCTCGCGGTCGCATCCAGCGTGTCATGGTTGCAGCGGGGGACGGCGCGGAATTCGCACTCCGATCCGCCATCCGCTGGCAAAGTCGGCAAGGTAGGGAGGACTTGAGATGCCCGAGGTTGTGACGAACGCCAAGATTGCGCCGCAGACATTCAGAATGGACGTTTCCGCCCCGGAGATCGCCCGCACGAGAAAATCAGGCCAGTTTGTCCTTGTCCGCGCCTCGAAGACCGGAGAGAGGATTCCCTTGACCATCGCCGACGCGGAATCCCGACGAGGCGTCGTGACATTGATCTATCAGGTCGTCGGCAAAACGACGGCGCTGCTGTCGATGATCGGGGACGGGGGAGAACTTCACGACATCGCAGGTCCGCTCGGCCAGCCCACGCATATCGAGAATTTCGGCACGGCGGTATGCATCGGTGGCGGTATCGGGATCGCGCCGGTGCATCCGATCGCCCAGGCGCTCAAGGCGGCGGGCAACCGGGTCATATCGATCCTCGGTGCGAGAGGGAAAGATTTCGTGATCCTGGAAGACGAGATGAGGCGGACGAGCGACGAGGTGATCGTGACCACCGATGACGGCTCCTACGGAGCGAAAGGGTTTGTCACCGACGCGCTCAGGAACTTGATTGATTCGGGCGTCAAGCCGGACCTCGTCGTGGCGATCGGCCCTGCGATCATGATGAAGATGGTGGCCAAGGCGACGGAGCCGTACGGGGTCAAGACCATCGTCAGCCTCAACACGGTGATGGTGGACGGCACGGGGATGTGCGGCGGATGCAGGGTCACCATCGGCGGCGAGACGAAGTTTGTGTGCGTGGACGGCCCGGAGTTTGACGGCCACCTCGTGGATTTCGACGAGATGATGAAACGGCAGAGCATGTACGTGGATCAGGAGAGGCAGGCGTACGACGAGTTCCGGACAGGTTGCAGGCTCGGCGACGTTTTCACGAAACCGTGATGGAGAACAAAATGTGTGATACGGCAAGTCGGCAGAAGCCTGAAGCGACGCGTAGGAAACTTACCGCCAAGGAGAGGCTTGCCATTCCCGTTCAGGAAATGCGGGAGCAGCATCCGCAGGAAAGAGTGCAGAACGTCAGGGAGGTGCCGTGCGGCTACACGCCCGAGCAAGCCATGACCGAGGCTGAACGCTGCCTCTGCTGCAAGAATCCGTCGTGCATTGCGGGGTGTCCCGTCGGGGTCGATATCCCCGCCTTCGTCGCGCTGATGGCGGAGGGGAAGTTTCACGAGGCGGCCATGAAGATCAGGGAGGCGAACCTGCTGCCGGCAATCTGCGGAAGGGTCTGCCCTCAGGAAGATCAGTGCCAAGTCGCCTGCACGGTCACGAAAAGCCTGAAGGACCTCCGCAAATCGGTGCAGATCGGCAAACTGGAGCGGTTCGTCGCCGACTGGGAGATGGAACACGGCCCGCCTGTCGAGCCGGTGAAGGTGCGTTGGACAGGCAAGAAGGTCGCGGTGATCGGGAGCGGCCCGGCGGGCCTGACGCTCGCCGGCGACCTTGTCATCAAAGGGCACGAGGTGACCATTTTCGAGGCGCTTCACAGGCCGGGTGGCGTGCTTGTTTACGGAATTCCGGAATTCCGACTCCCGAAAGCGATCGTGGATCGGGAGATCGACAGCCTGACCAAGATGGGGGTCAATCTCATCTGCAACGCAGTAATCGGAAGGAGCAAGACGATTCGCGAGCTGTTCGACGAGGGGTGCGACGCCGTGTTCATCGGTGTCGGGGCGGGGCTGCCGGTGTTCAAGAAGATTCCGGGTGAGAACCTGCTCGGCGTCTATTCCGCGAACGAGTTTCTGACTCGCGCCAACCTGATGGACGCCTACAATTTTCCGCACGGTTCCGACACCCCTATTATGAGGCCGAAAAACTGCGTCGTTTTCGGCGGGGGAAACGTAGCGATGGACGCGGCCCGAACCGCCAGGAGACTCGGCGCCGAGAATGTCACGATCCTCTACAGACGTTCCGAAACGGAGATGCCGGCCAGGCTCGAGGAGGTCCATCACGCCAAAGAGGAAGAGATCGCGTTCAGGCTGCTCCAGGATGCCACCAGAATCATCGGCAACGGGAAGGGGTGGGTGACGCACGTCGAGGTTCAGGAAATGGAACTTGGCGAGCCTGACTCGTCCGGCAGACGCAGGCCGATCCCGATCGAGGGAAGCGAGTTCCTGATCCCAGCCGACTGCGCCGTTGTGGCGATCGGCAACAGATCCAATCCGCTGCTCACGACCGCGACCCCGGAGGTCAAGGTGAACGAGCGAGGCAACATTGTCGTGGACAAAGAGACGATGCGCACCACGATGAAGGGGGTCTGGGCCGGGGGCGACATCGTGCTCGGCGCGGCGACGGTCATTCTCGCGATGGGTCAGGCACGCCTCGCCGCGAAATCGATCCACGACTACCTCACGACCGGCGCGTGGCAGGAACGGTGCGGTGAGACCTAGGAGGAGCGCCAAGCGCGTCGCGGTGACCTGGAGGCATTCGGTCGGGGTGCGGGGTGCGGCCGGCCAGCGAGTGGCGTTCCCCGGGGTTCACACTATCCGCGCGGGGGCTTCAGTCCGTGCTGTCGCAGCAGGGCATGAAAGTTGGGACGTTGCATGCCCACGCTTTCCGCGGCGTGAGTAACATTCTGCTCGCAGCGGTCCAGAGCGGCGGCCAGAAAGCGACGTTCCAGGTCTTCGATGATCTGCCGCTTGAAGCTCTTGAACTCGTCCCAGGTCCGCGGCAGTTCCGTGCTGGACACCGTGTGTCTGGCTTCACGGACCTCGATCGGCAAATGACTCACCTCAATCTGCGTTCCGCCATACAAGACGGCAAGTCGCTGTACAATGTTTCTTAGTTCGCGGACGTTTCCGGGCCACGGATAGATCTCCATTTGCTGCATGGCCTGGGGAGACAACACGGTCGACTCCAACGCCATTTGATGCGAGAAATGTTCCAGAAAGGCCGTTGCCAGCAGCCGGATATCGCCGCTTCGCTCGCGGAGGGGCGGCAAAGTCACGGGGACGACATTCAAGCGATAATACAAATCAGCGCGAAAACTGCCCGCTTTGACCATCTCTCCCAGATTGCGATTGGTCGTCGCGATGAGGCGAATGTCGACGTCATGTTCGGCCGTGTCGCCAACCCGGCGGATGCATCTGGTTTCCAGCACCCGCAACAGTTTGCCTTGCGTCTCCAAACTCAAGTTGGATACTTCATCCAGCAACAGCGTCCCATGATCGGCCGCCTCGAACAAGCCTTTCTTAGTGGCGATCGCCCCGGAAAAAGAGCCTTTCACGTGGCCGAACAGTTCGCTTTCCAGCAGCGTCGGAGCGAGGGCCGTGCAATCACAGCCCAGCAGCGGAGCGTCTCGGCGGCGGCTGAGCCGATGGATGGCCCGGACGACCATTTCCTTGCCGGTGCCGCTTTCGCCGGTCACTAACACGGTCGCTTCGGCTGGTGCAATTCGTTCGAGCAGCGCGAATACGTCGCGCATCGCAGAGCAACGCCCGAGCATGCCCTCAAAATCTCGCAACGCCTCGGATTCGCTTAGAGCCAAGCCCGCCGGTGCGGCGGCGGATAGGGACGGTTCCAGCCGGCTCAGCGCGGCGCCCAATTCCTCCGCCGAACAAGGCTCGAACAGATAGTCGGCGGCTCCCGCCCGCATCGCCTCGACGGCCGTTTCAACGGTTCGATTCCGGCTCACCACCACGACGGGCACGGTGCCCTGCGAGGCCTTCAGCCAGCGAAGCGCGGCGACGGGATTCGAATCGGCAGATGTGAGCAGAACGAAGATCACGTCCGCGTCGAGTTCGGCTGAACCCGGGGCTTGGTCGGTTCCCCAGTCACGCCACTGGGCGTCGAAGCCGGCGGCGCAGAGCATCCGCTGATACCGCTGTACGGATTCTGCGTCCTCGCCAAGTACGAGAGCTTTCCGGAACATGCCCAATCGTCAACTCCCTCCAACTGCCTTGCCGCCCGCCGCGGCGTCCGTTGCGGCGGGCAAGCTAATGATGAAGGTCGTTCCCTTTCCCAATTCGCTTTCCACTTCCAGCGTCCCGCCATGTTGATGGACGATGCCGTAACTGACGCTTAGCCCCAAGCCCGTTCCCTTGCCCACCGGCTTGGTGGTGAAGAAGGGGTCGAAGATTTGGTCCAGGTGTTCGCGACGGATGCCGCAGCCGGTGTCCGTGACCTTGACGACGACACGGCCGTCGGGGGCGGAGGAGCCGACCATCAGCGTGCCGCCGTCCGGCATCGCCTCGCAAGCGTTGAGGGTCAAGTTCAACAGTACCTGCTGTAACTGGTTCCGGTCCACATTGACCAACGGCAGACGCTCGCCCAGGTCTTCGACCAGGTAGATATGTTGAAACGCATCCCGGTTGCCCAACAGTCTCAGCGTCTGGCCGATCAACTCGTTGATGTTCCAGGGTTTCTGCACGAACGGCGTCTCGCGGGCGAAATCCAGCAGGCCACGGACGATCTCGCGCACCCGCTTGGTCTCGCGGATGATCGTTTCCAAGTCTTCCCGATCCTGTTCGTCCAAGTTCTCCTTGTCGCGCATCATGTCTGCAAAGGCCAGGACGCCGGTCAGGGGATTGTTGATCTCGTGCGCGACGCCCGCCGCCAGGCGGCCCACCGAGGCCAGTTGTTCGCTTCGCCCGATCTCCTGCCGAGTCGCCAGCTGCAGCAGTTCCGCACGCTCGGCAACCGCCTGAGCCATGCTGTCGACGGCCCGGCACAGGACCCCCATTTCGCCCGGCGGCTGAATGCCGACTCGGGCCGAGAGGTCTCCGCCGATCACCTTCTGGGCCATGGCCACCACGTGGCGAACGGGCCCCAGGACCAGCGAATTGGCCGTAAACAACAGAATCAAACTGGCCGCGGTGGCTCCCAGGATGATGGCCATGAACACCGCGCTGATCGCGTTCAACTGATGCACGAACGGAGCTTGAAGCAGACCTACGTACAGGACCCCGATCACCCGGCCCGCCGGGTCGAAGATCGGCTCGTACGCCGTGATATACCAATCATTCACGACAAACGCCGGCTTGGCCCAGACGCCGCCCCGGTCCAACACGGCCTCGCACACGCTGGCGCTCAGCCGCGTGCCCACCGCCCGCGTCCCGTCGTCCATCTTGACGTTGGTCGAAATCCGCAAGTCCCCTTGGAAAATCGTCACGGTCCCGATGTCCCGCCCGCGATACCTTTCGTGCGGAAACACGTCGCCCTTAATGGCGTCGACCAAATCGTAGCGGCGGTTGAGCAGGTTGCCGCCGTACAGGACGCCCAGCAGCCGTCCCTCGGCGTCGCTCAAGGGAACCGCCGCCGCAACAGCCATTCCTTCCCGGCGCACCGTGTCCTGCGTGGGCCGCGCCGCCTGGGTGGGGATGAGTTCGAAACGGGCGCGGTCGGCCAACGCCCGGCCCTCGGCCGCCAGATGAGCGGGCGAGAGAATCACGGTCCCCATCACGGCCTGACGGCTGTGCAGCACCCGCTCGACCAACGGATCGCCGGCCACATCGTCGCCGCGTTGCTCGCTGTTGGCCCGGCAAATCACCCGGCCGGCGGGATCCAACAGCGCGACGAAGTCCACGCCACCGCCCTGGCGGATCCCGTCCAACAGCGCGCGAAGTTCTGCCGCGTTGTGCCGCCCCACCGCCTCGCTCAGCGTGCGGTCGTGTACCGTGCCTCGCAAGAACGCGCCGGTCACTTCCAGGTGCTTCCGGTACGCCGTCCGCGCCGAATTCAGGTTCCGCTGGACTCGCGTCTGGACCTCGCCCAGCCACACGGACCCGAGGTAACGCAAGGCGATGAACGACAGCAACGAGTTGGTGATCAAGACCACCGCCACTGCGATCGTCGTCATTTTGAAGCGGATGCTCATCGCTTGTTCCCCGCCACGACGCACACGGACAGCCGTCAGACGCGAGGATCGGCGCCCCGGAAAGACGCGGCCTCCGGGATCCAGTGTACCGCAAACTCCGCGGGAAACCAGCCCGCGAATCACCTGAACCTTGGTTTTGACCGCCGCGGCATTGGTCTGCCACTGCTTCCTTGTTCCGGTGGAGACGGTACCAGCGTTCCCCTGGTACGTACCTTGGGCGTGCGCCCCGGCAACGAGCGTCACCTCACTCCATTTTCCCTCAGGAACCAGACGTCATGAAACGGTCGACGGCATTCCTCGTGGTGTTGCTGGCACAGGCCGCTTCGGCTCAGGATCTCCCGCCGGTCCTGCGGGTTGGGGAAATCTCGCCGCATCGGCTTACCGTTGCTCCAGCGCCGCGCAGACCACCTCCCGATCGTTCCGCGCGAACACGTGCTTGTAGGCATAGGCGGGGTGGGACCAGCAGACGCCGCCCCGCTGCTGCAACTGGTCCGTCGTGGGCTCGATCAGCTTGGCCCGGCTGATCTCGTGAAATCCTTGCGGGGACAGCGTGCCGATGATCAACTCGCCGCGCTCGTTGAACATCCACATCCGCGATCCGTTACGGACCATGTGGATCGTCCCCCAGCGGCTCTTCGGAACCGCAGTCAAGTCCTCCCAGATCCGGTCGCCAGTCCGGGCATCCAGACAGCGCAATTCGCCGTAGCTGTCCACGCCGTAAATGAAATCGTCTTCGAAGTGCGGCGTGCTGATCATCGCGTGCAGCGCGTCCGTCTCGCGCTCGCTGGCCCCCTGCCGCCGCCAGATCTGCTCGACCTCCAGTCGATCTTGATGCAGCTTCAGCATCAGCGAGCCATCGTAAAACGCGGTCACAAACAGCCGCTCGCCGCTGAACACGGGCGTGGGCACGTTGATCACCATCCGCCGAGGCGCAAAGGGGTGTCTCCAATGCACCTTGCCCGTGTCAGGATCCAACCCGGCGACGTTCGCACCAGTCCAGCACACGAGCACTCGGCGGCCGGCTTGCTGGATGATGATCGGCGCCGAATACGAAGCCGGGTCGTCCAGGGCTCGCCACTTCTCCGCCCCGGTTCGCTTGTCCAGGGCTACGAGGCAAGCTCCCTCGCTGCCGCCGAGTTGGACGATGACCAGATCACCATCCACCAGCGGCGAGGCGGAACAACCCCAGATCGGCACGCGGACCTGGTAGTCGGTTCCCGGTTCCTTCTTCCAGATCACCGTGCCCTCCGCGGCATCCAGGCAGTGCAAGTGGCCCATCGTGCCCAAGGCGTACACGCGGCCGTCGTCGATGGAAACCGCCGCCCGCGGCCCCGCCGTGTAACCCACGGATTCGTAGGGACAGGCGTAGCGGTACGTCCACCGCTTGCGGCCCGTCTGCCAATCCAGGCAATGGATGCGTTCAACCTGCTCTGGTTCGACCAGTCGGTCGGTCACGTACACCCGGCCCTCGGCGACCGTGGGTCCGCTGTAACCGCTGCCGATCGGTTCCCGCCAGCGGATGGCCAGTTGAGGCTTGTCGAATGTGTCCACCAATCCCGTTTCCCGCCACACGCCGTCGCGCGTGGGACCGCGCCATTGAGGCCACTCGTCGGCGCTCCAGGTCGCACTGGCGACCAGGATCAACAGGCTGCTCGGGTTCGCCGCCAAAGCCGTCGAGGAAAGCGCAGCCAGGATGGTCGCAAGCGTCAGGGCCAGGCAGGCGTTGGGGCTGCATTTCGGTTTCATCGTGTCCTCGCATGGTTCAACGACTCAATCGATGATCTTGTTGATGGGGTACTCGACGATCCCTCTGGCGCCAACCGACTTCAGCCTGGGAATCAGGGTTCGGACGACGGACTCGTCCAGGATCGTGTTGACGTCGACCCAGTCGGGATCGGACAGGGCGGAGATGGTGGGCTTTTGCAGGGCGGGCAACAGTTCCAAGATCCGGTCCAGGTCGCCGCGGGGTACGTTCATCATCAGTCCGACTTTGCCCTCGGCGTTCAAGCAGGCTTGCAGCATCAGCGCGATGTTGTCCAGCTTCTGACGCATCCAGGGATCGGCATAGGACTGTTGGTTGGCGATCAGCCGCGTCGTGCTCTGCAGCACCTCGGCGACGATCCGCAGGTTATTGGCCCGCAGCGAGCTGCCGGTCTCGGTGACCTCGACGATCGCATCGGCCAGCCGCGGCGGTTTGACCTCGGTCGCGCCCCAGGAGAACTCGACGGTCGCCGTCACGCCATGTTGGGCCAGAAACGTCTTGGTCAAGCCGACGGCTTCCGTGGCGATCCGTTTGCCCTCGAGGTCTTTGACGGTTTGCACCGGCGAGTCCTCCGGAACGCACAGCACCCAACGCACCGGCCGTCGGCTGGCTTTGGAGAACACCAATTCGCAAACCTCGAACACCCGGGCCCCGGTTTCCAAAATCCAATCGTAACCGGTAATCCCGGCGTCCAGGATTCCCTGCTCGACGTACCGCGCCATCTCCTGGGCGCGGATCAGCAGGCATTCAATCTCCCGGTCGTCGATCGACGGGTAATAGGACCGCGACGAGAAGGTGATCTTGTATCCGGCACGCTGGAACAGCTGGGCCGTGGCCTCTTGCAGGCTGCCAGCCGGGATGCCTAGCTTGAGAACTCGGTCGGGCATGGGACTCCTGTGGGGTGGGGTAGGGAGTTGATCGGGATGACTTCGTGGGAGTCCAGGATTCAGCCTGTCTTTCGCGGGGCTTCCCCCCGCTTGGCAAGCGAACGGCGGTACTCCAACCAACGCTAACTCTTCTTGTACACCGCGGCGGGATCGAAGACCCGGTCGCCGACCACGGCGATCTGCCGCGTTTGCGGATCGATGCGGCGGAAGAAACAACTGCGATAGCCCTCGTGGCACGCCGCGCCGCCAAGCTGATGGACGCGGACCAGCAGCGTGTCGGCATCACAGTCGAAATAGATGCTCTGCAACTCCTGCACGTTTCCACTTTCTTCGCCTTTGCGCCACAGTTTCTGGCGGCTGCGGCTCCAGTAGCACACGCGGCCGGTCTGCAGCGTCTCTTCGTAGGCCACCTGGTTCATATAGGCCAGCATCAGCACATCGCCGGTCTCGTCGTCCTGGGCGATGACGGGAATCAACTCGTGTTTGGCAAAATCGGGACGGTTCATGGATCTTCCTTCTTTCCTGTTCTGGGACGCCCGGCGCTACCTCCGAGCTGCACGCAGCCGGGCCCGCGCCCGGGCGATTGCGCGATCGCGGATCTGCTCTTGTTGGGGCGTCTCCATGGGTTGCTTCAGCGCCCGGTCAAGCTGCTCGGCGGCGGACGCTTCCTGGATTTCCTCGACGGGAACGACGTCCGACGTCAACACGGTGACCTGATTCTCCGCCACCTGGACGAAACCGCCGTCCACAAAATAGCGGCGGACTTGACCGCCCTGACGCAGCCGCAGTTCGCCGCATGCCAAGCGGCCGATCAGCGGCGCATGATCCCGGCCAATGCCGATCTCGCCGTCGTACAGCGGCAGGGCGACGAAGTCGACGATTTGCTCGACGGCCCTGCGCTCGGGCGTGACGACGATGCATTGCAGTTGCTGGGTCATTTCTGCGGTCCTCAAGATTCAGCCATGCGGTGGCAGGAGTCGCCTGCCCGGGGTACCTGTTTACAGGCTGGCAGCCTGTGCGACAAAGCCGCTACGATCCGGTCGCCTTGGCCAGCATCTTCCTCGCTTGTTCTTCCGCCTGCTCGATCACGCCCACATACATAAACGCTTGCTCGGGAAGATGGTCCCACTTGCCATCGCAGATCTCCTCAAAGCTGCGGATGGTTTCCTGCAGCGGGGTGATCTCGCCTTTCTTTCCGGTGAACACCTCCGCCACCAAGAACGGCTGCGACAGGAACCGCTCGATGCGGCGAGCGCGATGGACGACCAGTTTGTCCTCGTCGCTCAGCTCGTCCACCCCCAGGATCGCGATGATCTGCTGCAGTTCGCGATATCGCTGCAACGTGCGTTGCACGCGGCGAGCGACCGCATAGTGCCGTTCACCCACATATTGAGGATCCAGAATGCGGCTGGACGACGCCAACGGATCGATCGCCGGATAGATGCCTTTTTCCGAAATCGAACGTTCCAGGTAAATGAACGCGTCCAGCTGGCCGAAGGCCGTGGCCGGGGCGGGGTCCGTCGGATCGTCCGCCGGCACGTACACCGCCTGGACGGACGTGATCGCACCGCGTTTGGTCGAGGCGATCCGTTCCTGCAGGGCGCCCATCTCCGTGGCCAACGTCGGCTGATAACCGACGGCCGAAGGCATCCGGCCCAGCAACGCCGACACTTCGCTGCCGGCCTGGGAAAAGCGAAAGATGTTGTCGATGAACAGCAGCGTGTCCTTGCCGGTCGTGTCGCGAAAGTACTCGGCCATCGTCAGCGCGGACAAGGCCACGCGAAGCCGCGCGCCGGGCGGTTCGTTCATCTGGCCGAACACCATGCAGGTCTGCTCGATCACCTTGCGGCCCGTATCGCCGATGGCCGCTTCCTGCATTTCCAGCCACAAATCCGTGCCTTCGCGAGTCCGTTCGCCGACCCCTGCAAACACGGAATACCCGCCGTGCGCCGAAGCGATGCGAGCAATCAACTCGGTCAGGATGACCGTCTTGCCCAACCCGGCGCCGCCGAACAACCCCGCCTTGCCGCCGCGCACGAACGGAGTCAGCAGATCGACCACCTTGATGCCGGTCTCGAACAGCTCCGTGTTCGTCGACAAGTCGTTGACCTTTGGCGCTTCGCGATGGATCGGCCAATACTCCGCAGCTTGGACGGGGCCCCGTTCGTCGACCGGCTCGCCCAACAGGTTGAATACGCGACCCAGCGTCGCCTCGCCCACGGGAACCGACACAGGCCGTCCCGTGTCCAAGCACTCCATCCCACGAATCATGCCGTCGGTGCGGCCCAGCGCGACGCAGCGCACGCGCCCGCCGCCCAGATGCTGCTGGACTTCGCCGGTCAGGTTCAGGCAGATGCCTTTCTGTTCGGACACGATCTGGACGGCATTGTAGATCGCCGGGAGCTGGTCTTCGGGATACTCGGCGTCGAACGTCGAACCGATGACCTGGGTGACGCGGCCCACGTTTTTCTCTGCGGTTGCGGTTGTCATGCCTGTACTCTCAGTCGGCACACGAAATGTGCCTGCTACGTTGACTGGTTGACGGCACACGGCGTGTGCCTGCTACGGTTACGTATTTTTCAGCGCCTCGACGCCGCCGATAATCTCCGAAATCTCTTTGGTAATCTGCGACTGACGAGCCCGGTTGTAAGCCATCGACAATTGCCGGATCATCCCCGTCGCGTTTTCCGTGGCCGACTTCATGGCTACCATCCGCGAAATCTGCTCGCTCACGCCTGCGTCGAGAAAACATTGGAACAGCCGCACTTGGAAACTCGCCGGGACGACTTCCTCCAAGATGCTGTTCACGGAAGGCAGGAACTCGTACTGCCGAGCCGTGCGGGGCGGAGACCCCTCGTCGTCGGTCTCTCCTCCCGCCGGGACCAGTCCGCTCAACGGCAGCAAGGTCTCCACCACCGGAAACTGACGGGAGGCATTTACAAACTTGGTGTACGCCACGTCGACACGGTCCAGCTGGCCCTGCGCATAGGCGTCCAGGTAACGATTGGCGATGGCCGCGACGTCTTGAAACTTGGGCTGATCATCGAACTGGAGATACGTCTGGGCCATCGCGATACGGCGGAAGCGGAACCCCGAGATGCCGCGTTTGCCGGAAACCTCCAACTGGACCGACGGGACATTCTCCAGCAGCTGTTCGTAGCGGGGAAACGCCAGCCGCAAGACGCCCGAGTTGTACCCCCCGCACAGCCCGCGATTGGCCGTCAGCACCAACAGGATGGCTTGCTCGGTCCGGTCGCGCGGTTCCAGCAACGGATGCCGCACGCTCTGCCCCGATTGCGCCAGTTCCAGCACCAGCTGATTCAGCCGCTCCGAGTACCGCGCCGCGGCTGTCGCGCGGTCCATGGCCCGGCGGAACCTCGCGGTGGCGATCAGCTCCATCGTGCGCGTGATCTTGCGGATGTTGCCGATGGATTTGCGGCTGCGATCGAGTTGGCGAGCGTTGGACATCGTCGGGCTCAAACAAAAACGGTCAGTATTCTGGATTTGGTTTCGTTGCGACACAACCCGCCGGCGCCCGGCAGGGCACGCTTTTCGTCAGGCAGGCTTCTTGGCCGCGTCCTGGCTCTTGAATTCCCGGATTGCCGCGACAACCTCCGCTTCGGCGTCGCCGCCGATGTCCTGGAGTTCGTCCAGCGTCTTCCACAGGCCGGGCTTGTGATGACGAACGAAATGCAGGAAGCGATCTTCCCAAGCCTGGACGTCGTCGACCGCCACGTCATCCAGATAACCCTGGGTGCCGGTGTACAGACTCAGGACCTGATCGACCACGTGCATCGGTTTGTACTGGGGCTGCTTCAACAACTCGACCATGCGATAGCCGCGGTCCAACCGGGCCTGGGTCGCGGCATCCAGTTCGGTGCCCAGCTGGGCAAAGGCTTCCAGTTCACGGAAGGAAGCCAGGTCCAGCCGCAGGCCGCCGGCCACCTTCTTCATCGCTTTGACCTGGGCCTTGCCGCCGACCCGAGACACGGAAATCCCGGCATTGATGGCGGGCCGTTGGCCGGCAAAGAACAAATCCGGCTGGAGGTAGATCTGGCCGTCGGTGATGGAGATCACATTGGTCGGGATGTACGCCGAAACCTCGCCTTCGAGGGTCTCGATGATCGGCAGCGACGTCAGCGACCCACCGCCGAGCGCAGCGGACAACTTGGCCGAACGTTCCAACAATCGGCTGTGGCAATAAAACACGTCGCCGGGGTACGCTTCTCGCCCTGGCGGCCGCCGCATCAACAGCGACAACTCGCGATAAGCGACCGCTTGCTTCGAAAGGTCGTCATAGATAATCAAGGCGTGCTCGCCGTTGTACATGAAGTACTCGGCCATCGCCGTACCGGCATAGGGGGCGATATACTGCAACGGAGCGGGCGTGCTGGCCCCGGACACGATCACCGTCGTGTAATCCATGGCCCCGTGACTTTCCAGCTCGGCGATCAGGCCGGCGACGGACGAATCCTTTTGCCCGATCGCCACGTAGAAACACTTCACGCCAGAGTCCCGCTGGTTGATGATCGTATCCAGCGCGATGGCGGTCTTGCCCGTGCGGCGGTCGCCGATGATCAGCTCGCGCTGGCCGCGACCGATGGGCGTCATGGCGTCGATCGCCTTGATCCCCGTCTGCAACGGTTCGCACACCGGCTGGCGCTGAGACACGCCGGGCGCCATAATCTCGACGGGGCGGTACTTGTCGGTCACGACCGGGCCCCTGCCGTCGAGCGGGTTGCCCAGCGGGTCCAGCACGCGGCCCACGACGGCCTCGCCCGCCGGAACCGATAGCAGCCGGCCCAGGGAACGCACCTCGTCGCCAGCGGCGATCCCCAGGTGGTCGCCGAGAATGATCACGCCGACGCTGTTTTCTTCCAGGTTGAACGCCAGACCCTGGACGCCGTTGGGAAATTCGACCATCTCGACGGACATCACTCCCGACAAGCCGTACACGCGGGCGATCCCGTCCCCGGCTTCGAGGACCGTGCCCACCTCACGAACGTCGATTTGACTTTCGAACTGCTCGATTTCTTGCTGTAAAACCGAAGCGATTTCGTCTGCATTGAATCTCATAGATGTCCTCACAACAGGCGGCTTGGAAAAGGCTTCCAAAACCACCGACTTTCCCCTCTACGCCTCGGAACCGGTGTACGCCCCGGAGTCCTGGGATGCAAAGCGGTCTAGCGACTCGTGGACCGCGCGGGCCACCTCGTCCAGCACCGACTCGCGCAGCCGGCTTAGGCCCCGAGCCACGCTGGCATCGTACACCATGTCGCCAACCCGAATCACCAGCCCACCGATCAGGCTCTCGTCCTGCCGCACGACGAGGGAAACACGTTTGCCGAGCAACAACTCCAAACGCCGCGTGACCAGATCGCGGACGTCCCCGCTCAACGGCGTCGCCGTTCGCACCTGGACCTCCACACGGCCTTCCCAGTCATTCCATTGCCGCTGGGCGGCCTTGCGGATCACCCGCAGGCAATCGAACCGCCGATGACGGCAAACCACCTTGAGAAACGTCAACAAGGTCGTTGACATGCGTCCGGCCAGGGCCTTGTCCAACAACTCCAGCTTGGCGTCGGCCGCCACGCGAAGCGATGCCAGCGTGGCCTCCAGACGCGGCGCGCGGTCCAGAACCTCCGCAACAAAAGCGTCCAGTTCCTCGACGACCGCAGCGGCCTGCCCGTCCCGCGCGGCGGCGCCGAGCAGCGCCCGCGCGTACTGTGCCCCGAGGTGCTCTTGTCCCGAATCGAGAACAGTGGGTTGCCGGACAGGCTCACTCATCGGTGCGGATCCGTTACGGACTAATTTTGACTGGGAAGTTGCTCCAGGGCCTCGGCGATCATCGCGGCGTGGTCCTGCGGGCTGAGTTCACGCCGGACAATTCGTCCGGCCAATAACAAGGCCAAATCGGCGGCCCGTTGAGCGACCTCTTGGACCGCCACGTTTTTGGCCGCTTGAATGTCTGCAATCGCCCGATCCCGCTCGCGAGCGGCCGCTTCCTGGGCTTCGCGGCGGAAGGCGTCCGCCGCCGCTTCCGCCGTACGGCGCGCCTGGTTCACCAGATCCTGGGACTCTTGCGCGGCGGCAGCCAGTTTCTCCTGATACAAACGCAACTGCTCCGCCGCCTCGTCCGCACTCTGCTGGGCCGCTTCCAATCGCCCGACGATCGCTTTTTCGCGGCGATCCAGGCCATCTCGAATCGAACCCCAGGCAAACCGGCTGAGCAGCAAAAACAGCACCACGAACACCGCGAACGAGGCCAAGGCCAAATCGTAGCGCCATTCGATCGGGTTGGTCATCAGCGGCCCGGCGTTGCCATGCCCCAGATCGTAGGGGTCATGCTCGTGACCGCCGTGCCCTGCGTGCGCGTCTGGACTGTGCGCGCCTGGACTGTGCGCGCCTGGATCAGGTGCCGCTTCCACAACCGCGCCCACGTCTGCCGGGTGGCTTGCCGCCTCGGCAGCGCGCGCCGGCACCACGGCCGCGAACCCCACGGCAATCGCGACCAGCCACAGACCGAGAAAACATCGAACTGTCACAGAACTACCCTCTGCAAGCCCATTCGCTTTTCGAAGCTTAGAACAACATGCAGATCAACAGCGCGAAGAAGGTGAACCCTTCGATCAGCGCCGCCGCAATGATCATCGCTGTTTGGATGTTGCCGGCCACCTCCGGCTGGCGAGCCATGCTCTCATAGGCGCTGGAAGCCAGCTTGGAAATCCCGTACGACGCACCGATGACAATCAGCGCGGTGCCGAAGTACTTGGAAAACAACCCCGCAACGCCCGCGCCGCTTCCCTCGTCGGCGGCAAGTGCGGGAGCGGCGGCCAGCAGCAAGACACCACAAGCCAACAGCCATAGTTTTGCAAATCTGTTCACGGAACCTATTCTCCTTTTTCAGTAAGAATCAACGCTGCGTCTCACTCACCGCCGGCGGCGGCCATCAATGATGATGAACGGCCGCCCCGATGAACAAAGCTGACAAGAACGTGAAAATATACGCCTGCAAAAACGCCACGAACAACTCCAAGCAACTGAACAACGCGGACGACAGGATCGCAACGACCGCGGTGCCCGCCCAGAGCCAAGTGGGAAGCTCGACGAAATTGGCCGCTGCCGACGCCCCAAAGGCCAGGCCCATGATGCCGAGCAACACCAAATGCCCAGCTACCATGTTGGCTAACAACCGAATCGCCAAGACCGTGTGCTTGATGACCAGGCCAATCAACTCGAGCACCAGCAGCATGGGCTTGATGAAGATCGACATGACCAAAGGCAGCGACATTTGCGGCACCTGATTGGCAAAGAACCCCGCCACGCCGAATTTCTTCATGCCGGAAAGCGTGCCCGCCGAAAACGTAACCGCGGCCAGCGCCGTTGTGACCCCAAACGAACCGGTGGGCGAGCCGACCCATGGCAACAGACCACACAGGTTGCAACCCAGCACAAACATGAAAATCGTCCACAGCAGGGGCACAAACCGGTCGCCGTCATGCTTGCCGATGGCCGACCGCGCCACGTTGTCGCGGAGGTAGACCAGGAATACCTCCAGCAAGTTCCAAAGCCGTCCCCGCGGCGGCTGGCCAGCAGCGATCCGCCGCCCTAATTGCGAAAAGACCACGAGCAACACCAAGGCGACGGCCACTTCGATGACCAGAAACTTGGAGATGCAGAAGCCGGACTCGGGTTCGTACAGGTTCCTTAACGTGGCGCCAGGCGGCTGCGGAATCAGGATCTTGCCGCTCAGCCGATCGTTGTACGCCGAGATCTTCTCGACGGACCAGTCACTCGCGGATGCCTTGTAGTCGGCCACGTCGCCGGCCGTTTGCTGGATCGCGGCCCATTGCTCGCGAAAGCTCGACTCTTCCCACTGACGACTAAACCAGGCGTGAGGCCGCGGCGTCGTTTGCAGGTACTGGGCAAAAGAAACGTCCGACCGGGACGAATCCGCTTGGACCCAACTCTTATACGCCTCACGCGATTGACGGTCGGCCTCGTTCAGCATCACGTCCAGCGGTTTTCCGAAATTCGCGTGATCTTGGCGCCACCCGAGATACTCTTCGCGCAACTGCGGCCAAGAGGGCACATCGTCAATCTTGGCCAAGCTTGCATACAGCCGCTCTGCTTCCCAAGCCTGAAACTCCGGATCTAACCTTACCCACACATCTGGAAACTCGGCTTTCGTTCGAAAACGAGCCTGCCAAAGGAATTTTGGCACCTCAAAATAGTACGAATCCTTGATGTGAAGTACGGACGATGCCATCAGACTTAGACGCCTTGCCGACGCGTTTCTCCCTCGGTGCTTGCTCCTTGATGCCTGCTCCTCGGCGACGGCTCCTCGCTGCTTGCGTTCGACCCCGCCGCTAGATCTGCCGCGGTCAGCCGCAACAACAGCCACGTTTCCGCCACCAACATCAGCAGATAGTAGCCCAAGATCATGACCGGCGCGCCGGCGGCGACCAGCGGCCCGCCAAATAACAGCACGGCGACGCAGGCCGTCAAAGGCACCCCCATTCGAATCAACATGCCCAGCAGAATCCGGGGGACAGCCTGCGGCACGCGCCGCACGGGGCCCACCACCACCAGACTAGCCACCGCCCCACCGCAACAAACGCTGCCTGCTAGCAGTGCTGCTAGAATACCCGCCACGCCGCTCCGCGCGTAGCCCACGGCCATCAAGAAAGGCAGCGCGGCTGCGGTCAGCATCGCGAGCTGCCAGCATGCCCTTCGCGTTGCCGCTGCGCTGTCGGATAGAGACCTGCTCACGGGAACTTTCCTGCGAATTAAATGCGCCGGTTTTCATTGTCGTTTTCCGGCTTGCGCGGACGCCCCACCACGCCCGTGAGCGTCAGCAAATGCCAAAATCCCAGCACGGGTCCCAGCACTGCCCCCACCATCGTCCACACCGACGTGCCCCAACGCTGATCCAACCAGCGTCCAATCACGACCGGTAGGATGACCTCAAAAGCCATCCCCGTGATCTGAGACGCCCAGTGGGCGGCTATCGCCATCGGAGGCCGATCGTCGTCAGGAGTATTCACACCCCAAGGTAGCGAATCGTGGTTAGGTATGATCGAAGAACTCGCGAGAGACACCGCGTCCGCCAGCGACCGGACGGTCGGCGGTCTTCGACGCACCGCGCTTGCCAGTTGCCCCACTCTATATGACACCGTGGTGATGGTCAACCGACTGCCGTGGTAAAATCGGCAATTTCCCGGCGGGTCAATCTTCGTCAAAAGAGTAGCCGGAATACCGTCGCCGACGACGCGGCGTCGCGCGAGGACGGACCCGCGGGTGCTCGCCCTCGACAAACCAATAACCGGCTAAAAGTCGATAGAAAGCCAGAATAATGAAGGCTCCACCCGTCGCGACAGCAAACCCCATCGGACTGATCGGTGTCACGCGCTGGCCTTCGACCAAGAACGAAAGGAGCCCGCAGCCGATCACGGTGCCGCCGATGCCCATTGCCAACGTGACGATGGCACCACCAGGGTCTCGCCCCGGCATGATGGCTTTGGCTAGCAACCCCACCACGGTGCCAAAGCCGATCCACACCAAGATATCGTTCATCAGCTGCTGGATGGTTTGCAGCGTATCAGCGTTGGTGTCCAAGTCAAAGCTCCCAGAGCGAACCTAGCAACCACTATCATCGTGATCGACATCCAGCCCGGACAACTTCACGCCCCAGGTCGGGCAAGAAAAAAAAAAGCTCCCGGAGGCCACGGTATCCCAGGGGGGCAAAGGATTCCGAACTTGCTCCGGGAGCGATTGGACGATCAACCACCACAACTTCCTGCCGGGTGGCAGCCGGTCCGCAGATTTTTCTTCGTCGCCGCGCTGGCCGAGGCGAGTTCACCAGCCTCCTTGCCGGTTTCCAGCCTCGTGATCCGCAGAGACGCGGCTTGCCGCGCTCCGGATGCAGGATCGTCGCTACCAGCGACCGAACATCACTCGAGTTTTGCCGGACAGGCACCACAGAATTCCCCAGGACTTCTCGACGCCGCGTCCGAGTTGCATTGCTCATCGTGACGAGGGGGGAAGATAGGAGATTCTCCAGCGCGGGTCAAGAGCGTTTTCGAGAATTCTCGTCCGGTGGGGCGAGATGTGGTTTTTGCGGCACACGGCAGGGGGCCGATGTTTCCCGTTTGCCACGGCAAGAGGTACTCCGACAAAAAATTTGGCGTGCTTCTGGTTTTCGATTTGACAGCGGATGCCGGTGACATAGGTTTCGTTTGTGGGGTCAGGGTGCGATAAGCATCCGCCCCCAGCGGCGGTCCAACCGATTGCCAGGCCCGACCCGTACCCGGGAATGCGGTCTGTGGCGGCACTCGGGATTGGGACGCCACGTTTGTTGCCTCCGATTCCCCGACAAAGGCAAACCAGCCGCAGGGCTGGGGCGCAAAGCCAAGGGTCGCGCCGGTTTATCCGGCGGGGTAGCCTGGTTGCCGAAGGGATGAATGCGTTTTTCGACGGTGGCGAGCCACGGTTGGAAGAACGGGGGAAGAGAGGCGTTTTGCATGTAAGTCCTTTCAAACCCGGCCGCACGACGGAAACACTCCGCCACCGCGGCCCCTGCTCACGTGGAGGTTCGTATGAAGAGTCTGACTTTGAAGATCCGTGGTTTTCTGGCTTGCGAAGATGGTGCAACCGCCGTCGAATACGCCGTGATGGTTGCCCTGATCATCGCCGCGTCGATCGCGACCATCGGCACGATGGGACAAGGGGTGAAAAACACGTTCGATAACGTGAACGCCACCATGCCGTAGTCGTCATGCGATCCGCGTTTCCGCGCGGAACCGACAACAAGACCGCACATCGCCCAGCGGTGCCTGTCCAGCACCGCTGGGCTTTTCGTTTCGAAGCGGTCTATCGGCCGCTGCGTGGGACGGAAGCCCGTTGTTTTGCCCGTTGTCTTTGGTGCTGGTCTCAAGGGCTGGAATCGCTTACAATGCCGCCGTGTGGATTTTCGGCGCAGCTCCGCAGCTCGCCGGAAATCGCGGAAATCTCCCCCTTGACGAGGAATCCCTTGCATGACGACGTTGCGCTCGAAAAACTCGCTGCTGGCGGTAATCGCTTTGCTCGCCTTTCCGATCGCCTGGACGGCACCGGCCGCGGTGCCGGCTGCCGAAAAGCTGCCCCGGTGCTTCTTCGATATCACCGCGGACGGAAAGCCCTTGGGGCGGATCGTGGTCGAACTGCGCTCGGATGTGGTGCCCAAGACGGCGGAGAACTTCCGAGCCCTCTGCACCGGCGAAAAAGGCTTCGGCTACAAAGGGTCCTCGTTCCACCGGGTGATTCCCAATTTCATGTGTCAGGGTGGCGACTTTACGCGGCACGACGGCACGGGCGGCAAGTCGATTTACGGCGAGAAGTTCGCGGACGAGAATTTCAAGCTGCTGCACACCGGGCCTGGGATCCTGAGCATGGCCAATGCCGGTCGCAACACGAACGGCTCGCAATTCTTCCTCTGTACCGCCAGAACACCCTGGCTTGACGGCCGGCACGTTGTCTTTGGCGCCGTCGTCGAGGGAATGGACGTTGTCAAGAGGATGGAGAGCTTGGGGAGCGAATCCGGAAAGCCCCGAGCGAAGATCGTGATTGCCGACTGCGGCCAGTTATAAGCGGCGCCTGCGATGTGTTCCCGCAAAGCACTGGTCGATCGCGCGATTGCCTTCGCACGGCCGGAACGGGTGCCGGTCGTATTCTGGAACCGCGACCAGACCGCAGGCGACGTGATGCTGTACCACCTGGCGCTGGGCCGCGATCCCAGGCCCGATGCGGCGATCAACGCTTGGGATTGGTCGGTCAACGAGTGGGGGTACAAGCTCGAATCGCTGGGCGACGGCACGATGGGGCATCCCGTCGAGCCGTGCTACTTGCAACTGCCTGCGCCCGGTCTGTTGCGCGCACCGCCGCTGCGCGAACGGGAGCGGATGGCAGGCGTGCCCGGGTTTGTGGACGGCTGTGGCGACCGCTATCGGTTGGCCAGTTTCGATCTGAGCGGCTTCACGGTCTACACGCTGCTGCGGGGCTTCGAGAACGCGATGCAAGACTTGATGATCGCGGCGGACGGATTCGTAGCGTTGCTGGACTTGATTCTGGACTTTGAATGCGACCTGATGCGGATGGCCGCCCGGCACGGATTTCACGGTATCCACTTTGCCGACGACTGGGGTACCCAGTCCGGTCTGATGATCTCGCCGGCGTTGTGGCGGCAGGTGTTCAAACCACGGTTTCGGCGACAGTTCGATGTGGCGCATCAATTGGGACTGCACGTTTGGTATCACTGCTGCGGCAACCTCACGCTGCTGGCCGCTGATTTTCACGAGATCGGCGTGGACGTATTGAATATTTCGCAGCCGAACGTGGTGGACGTGGCCGAGGTGAGTCGGCAACTGGTCGGCCGCCAATGCTTTCTGATGCCGATCAGTTATCAGACCGTCTCCATCCACGGCACGCGGGAAGAGATTCTGGCCGAGGCTCAGCGTCTGTACGATCTGCTGGCCACGCCCGACGGCGGTTTCATCGGGTACGTCGAGGAATACGGCTGTATGGGCATGTCCGCAGCCAACTACCAGGCCTGCGGCGAAGCGTTCCGGAGGCTCGCGCCAGCCGGACGGGCTGTTGACTCCCTATAGCCTGGACACTCCGCAGCCGCATGTCCTGGACGGCACATGCCAGCCGGCGCGCCGCACGCTTTGGGCGGGCGAGGTCTCATTGCACCCATCGGATTGCGTGCTTTCTGCCGCTGGACATCAAGCTGTCTCGGGGGCTCGCTGGCAAATGCCGGAGCCCTGCGTTCCACATGGATGAGAAACTGTGACGCTTGCCGAACTTCAACCGGTTTGCATGGTCGTGATGCCGATCTTGAAATCGTCGAAGGAAGGGGGGGGAATCCGTCGAAATAACACGCATGGCACGCCTGAAACATGGGGCGCCGCCCGCATGCGATTGCACACTACACGGACCCGCGAAAAGGAGAATCTCCAGTGATGAGAAAGGGATTTCTGTTGTCGGCATTCCTGATGCCGCTTTTAGCCACTGCGAATGTTAGGGCAGACGGCATGGATCTGGGCGGTCAAGATCTGCTATGTTCCGAATGCCCCTCGAGCAACTGGTACGCCGGCTTCGACGCTGCCATCCTCAAGCCCCATTTGGGCAGTATTGCGGTTGGCGATTTCGGGTTTGGCCACCCCGTGGTAAATATCACCCCGCAGTACGATTACGAATTCACGCCGCGCATCTGGCTGGGCTGGGACAGCGCGGAAGGGATCGGTGCTCGAATCCGCTATTGGCAGATCGATGCCGACGCCACGCAGAACTTTGATGTCCCCGACGAGCACCCGCTTTCCGAGGTTGCGGGAACACAGTCCTGGGTCGAGGCCCACACGTTGGACGCGGAAGCGACGCTGCGCGGTTGCTGGGGCAAGACCAACTTCCTGTTGGCCGGTGGTTTTCGCTACGCCAAACTCGATACCGGCGTGGCCGCATTCGGCTTCGAGGAAGGCCAGTTCATTCCCCTCGGCATGGACTTCGAAGGCGGTGGTCTGACGGTGGCGGTCGAGGCGAATCGGCCCTTTGGTAATCGTGGGTTCGCGCTGGTGGGCGGCTTGCGCCAGTCGTGGATTTACGGCGACACCGACGCCCAGATCGCCGATCTTCCGGTGGTGGTGCGATTCGAAGACCACATGATGCAGATCAGCGAAGCGAGCTTGGGTATCCAGTGGTCGCGGTGCCTTGCTCGTGGAGCGACCTTGACGGCCGCCGCGGTTTGGGAAGTCCAAGCCTGGGAGTGGGCCCCCATGGCGGGCCTCGTTCACCAGGACGTCGGGTTCTCCGGACCGACGCTTTCCGTGAGCCTGATGCGGTAACGACGATCTTCGTTCCCTGCTCCTATGCGACAGGCCGGCCCGAGCCGAATGGTTGGGGCCGGCTTGTTTCTTTTCGCATCATGCACGGAAGACGCCGTCAGCCTCCGCCGCACTCGCCGGCTGCCTCGGCACTTGTCATCCGCCGCGCTCCGACGTCCTGCATTTCCTGCAGCGCCCGCTCGACGTCGCCGGGCTGCAGGTTCACGCCTCGACAGCCGTCTTCGATGACACACACTCGAAAGCCCAGTTCGATGGCGTCCCGCACCGAAAACCGGACGCAGTAATCGGTCGCCAAGCCCGCGAAAACAAGCTCGCGAATACCGTGCGCGTGCAGGAATTCGCCCAGTCCCGTGGACCGCAGGCGGCCGTTGTCGAAAAACCCGCTGTAGCTGTCGATGTCTCGATCAGAGCCCTTGCGGAATACGTGCGCACAGCGCGGAATGGCCAGGCCAGGAGCGAATTCGGCGCCCCATGTCCCCTGCACGCAATGGTCGGGCCAGAGGATCTGCGGCAAGCCGTGCAGTTGCAGCAATTCGCCGGGCTGGCGGCCGGGATGCTGGCTGGCAAAGCTGCCGTGGTCGGGCGGATGCCAGTCTTGCGTGGCAACGACAAACGAAAAACGCTCCAGCAACCGGTTGGCGACCGGCACCACCTGGTCCGCTGCCGGCACCGCCAATGCGCCGCCCGGTAGAAAGTCGTTTTGGATGTCGACCAAAATCAGCGCTCGCATGAATTGGTCCTCCGGCAGGTTTCTTGCGTTACGGAAACGGCGGCATCACATCCCCTCTCCGTCGTCCCGTTCGATCTCGTGGACCTGTAACATGCTGGGGGGCGGCAACGACTCGGCTCGCGGACGGTCGCGATTGGACGGCAGCGTCTCCCAACGCAACACGTATTGGACTTGTGGATCGTCGCTCCGGCCCAGATCCGCGGCCGAGCGGACGCCCATGCCGGGCCAGTCGGATCGCAGCCGGGAGGTTTCCGCAGGCCACGATCGCTCGCGCGGCGCCGGTCCTACGGCACGCAACGTGTCGGGGTCCAATCGCCAGCGTCCGGAACCGTGTTTGGCGTGACGGTAGGTCTGCGTCAAGCTGCCGTCGGGAGCGGCCGTGACAGGGCCGAAGCCGATCTCGAAAACGATCGTGCCGCCGCCGCTGAACTCCCAGCGATAATCCCAGTCGCTGGTCGGATAGATCTGCCACCCGGCGTCCTCGCGGCGTGCGTTGTACAACTGCGTCTTGCCCGCCGCGTCAAACTTGTGGTAGCCGATGACCACCCGTCCCCGTCCGTCGAATCCGAGCACCGTGTTGCCGTTAATGATCCCGCCGCCGGGCGGGACCGGATCGACGATCTCGGCGGTGCCCAGCGAAATCGGCAACTGCAACGGACGGCCGTCGCTGGTCTCCCAATGCTTCAAATCCCGGCTGCGGGCGTAGCTCAAATTGTGATTGGTCGCACAGTCCGGCGTATCCCGCCAAACCCAACACAGATGAAAGGTTCCCGCCGCATCCCGCACCGGGCCGTGAAAGTAGGCGTTGCGCTGTCCTTCGCCGGTGAACAGCGGTTCGTCCAGCAACCGTCGCCACGTCCCCGTCTCCACGTGGTAGACGTTGAAGAACTGGTCCCCGTTGCCGCTGCCTCCGTCGCGATAGGTGAAAATCAGCTCGTCCTCCGCGCCGGTCAAGAACCGCGGATACGTACAACGCTGTTCGTTGCGGCCGACCATCGCCGGCACGCGCTCGAAACTGCTTGCGTCCCAAGGCTGCCGCGTGCGGAAGTAAATCAGCGGCACGCAATGCATATTGCCGCTCAGATGCAGGTGTCCGTCGCGGTCGGCGGCCAGCGTCACGTAATTGTGGCTGTCCCAGCCCAACCGCGAAGGCAAACGGTGAAACTCCCACGCCGTCGAATCCAACGTGCGCGCGGCCACCGTCAGCTGGCGGTCGGCGTCGAAAAAGGCCACGAATTGCCGCGCCCCGCTCGTCAGCAGCGCAAACCGGACCGGATGCCCCGACCAGACGGGCGCCACGTCGACGACGCGGCGCACGACAGATTCGGCGGCCGGCGCAAGCGGCGTCAGCAGGAGCAGGCAAATGGCGAACCCGAAGGCCCGCGCGGGGAGGGCTTTGCTGTTTGTTGTCATGAGCTACTCCTGGGGTAATTCTATCCGATCCACGTTGAACGGCGAGCCGCAAGCGCGTATGTTATAGAGGTTGTACAAAACGAGGCCGGCCCGACAGGGTAGGAGAGAGACGTTCATGAGCCAGCACCAGAACAGCATATCACAAGTTTGTCCGCGCGGGCAGTCCGGTCTCGCCGACTCGGCAGCGCAGCGAGTCGGCGACCGCCGCGAGTTCCTGAAGACCATGGGCACGTTGTCGGTGGGCTTGTCACTGGCGCACCTGGGCACAGACGCCGCCGCGTCGGCCGATGACGCCAAGGTGCCGCAGATACCGTTTGGCAGAGTCCGTTTGTCGCGGCTGCTGTGCGGCTCGAATCCGTTCAACGCCGGCTCGCACTTGTCCACGTTCGTCAACCAGGAGATGCGCAGCTACTATACGCCCGAGCAGATTCTCAAAACGCTGCGGCGGTGCGAGCAGGCCGGCATCAACGGCTGGCAGATTTCCGGACTGAATAATCTGGACCTGTATCGGCAGCTGATCGACGAAGGCAGCCGGATGCACATCATCTCGCTGGGCCGCAATCCGGCGGAATTGCCCGCGCTGGCTCAAGGCGGCTGCCTGGGCGTGGCGCATCACGGCGAGGTGACCGACCAGCTGTTCAAAACGGGCAAATTGGACGAGGTTCATGACTTCTTGAAACGCGTCCGGGACGCGGGCATGATGGCCGGCATCTCCACGCACATGCCGGCCGTGGTCGACGCGGTCGAATCGAAAGGCTGGGAGCCCGACTTCTACATGACTTGCGTGTACGAGCGGAATCGCAGCAACGAGGAACTGAAGAACCTGTTGGGTTACGTCCCCCTGCCGCCGCGCGAAGTGTATTTGGAAGAGGATCCGCCGCGGATGTACCAAGCGGTCCGCAATGCACCCCGGCCGTGCCTGGCGTTCAAGATCTTGGCCGCGGGCCGCCTCTGCGACCGCCGGGAGACGGTCGAGCGAGCTTATCGCGAAGCGTTCCAAGGGATCAAGCCCCGTGACGGCGTCATCGTCGGCATCTACGACCGCTACAGCGACCAAGGGGCCGAAGGCGCCGCGTGGACGCGGCAGTATGCTTGACCAAGGGGCTCGCTGCTTTTTGGAACGTTGCAGCGCGGCGACGCGAGGAACCTAGTGTTCGGGAAGGATGGCGATTATCATGAACACGACCGTCGCGGTGTACGACACCAAACCCTACGACCGTGTGTCGCTGACGCAGGCCGCAGGTGCCGAGCAGATCGATTGGCGGTTCCTCGAATTTCGCCTTGGCCCCAACGCGGTCCTCGCCGCTGCGGGTGCGCAAGCCGTGTGCGTGTTCGTCAGCGATTGCGCCGATCGCCCGGTCCTGGAGAAGCTCGCGGAGTACGGAGTCCGTCTGCTGGCCCTCCGCTGTACCGGCTTCAACAACGTGGATCTTGACGCCGCCAGGGCCTTGGGCTTGACCGTCACGCGCGTGCCGGTCTATTCCCCGTATGCGGTCGCCGAGCATGTGGTCGCCTTGCTGCTGACGCTAAACCGCAAGATTCATCGGGCCTTTAACCGGGTGCGCGAGTTGAATTTCGCCCTTCACGGTCTGGTCGGCTTCGACCTGCATGGCAAGACGGCGGGCATCGTCGGCACCGGCAAGATCGGGCGGATCACGGCCCAAATCCTGCGCGGCTTCGGTATGCGGGTGCTGGCCTACGATCCGTATCCCGGCCACGAGTGGGCGCAGCAGCATGCGGTGGAATACGTGGATCCGGGCGTGCTGGCGGCCAGCAGCGACGTCGTCTCGTTGCACGTGCCGCTGACGCCGGAAACCCGACACATGATCCGTCGTGAAACCTTGGCACTGATGAAGCCCGGAGCCATCCTGGTCAACGTCAGCCGGGGCGCGTTGATCGACACCGCGGCGCTGATCGAGGCGTTGAAGTCCGGTCAACTCGGGGGCGTGGCGCTGGACGTGTACGAAGAGGAGGAGGGCGTCTTTTTCGAAGATCTCTCCGGCCTGGTACTGCAAGACGACGAACTGGCGCGTCTGCTCACATTTCCCAACGTGCTGATCACGTCGCACCAGGCGTTCCTGACCCACGAAGCGTTGTCGGACATTGCCCGCACCACCGTCGCCAATCTGCGGGCGTTGGCGGATGGGTGCCCTTTTGTCGAAGGATCCGTGCTGACATGACCCCTTGTTTGCTGCCTGCCCACAAAACCAAGATCGTCGCCACCATCGGTCCGGCGTCGGATTCGCCCGAAATGCTCGAACGGCTGATCCGCGCCGGAGTGACCGTCGCCCGGCTGAATTTTTCGCACGGCGACTTCAATGGTCACGCCCAGTGCATCGCCCGCATCCGCGCCGCCGAGCGGGCCACCGGTCGCCGGGTGGCGATCATGGCCGATCTGCCCGGCCCCAAGATGCGTCTGGGACAAATCGCCCCAGAGCCGGTGGAACTACGTTCCGGCGAACCATTCACGCTGACGACGGACGAGATCGTCGGTGATGCGACGCGCGTTTCCATGAGCTTCCTGCGGCTGCCACAGGTCGTGAAGCCGGGCGACCGGCTGTTTCTGAACGACGGCCTGGTGCAATTGGTCGTCGAAGGCGTGGAGCACAGGGATGTCCTCTGCCGGGTGATCGTGGGCGGCGAGCTTCGTTCCCGCAAAGGACTCAATCTGCCCGGCATCCAGCTGGGGATCAGCGCCTTTACCGACCATGACCGAGCCTGCCTGGAATTCGCTCTGGGAGCCGGCGTGGACGCCCTCAGCCAGTCGTTCGTGGAGCGCGCGGCGGACATCCAGGCCGTGCGCGAGGCGGCGAAAGCCGTCGGCCGGCAACCGTTCATCATCGCCAAGATCGAACGGGCCGACGCCCTGGAAAATTTCGACGAGATCCTGCAGGCGGCCGACGGCATCATGGTGGCTCGCGGCGACCTGGGCGTCGAAGTGCCGATCGAGGAGATGGCGATCGTCCAGAAGCAATTGATCGCCAAAACCAGCCTCGTCGGCAAGCCGGTCATCACGGCCACCCAGATGCTGGAATCCATGACGACCAGCCGCCTGCCCACGCGGGCCGAGGCCACCGACGTGGCCAATGCCATCCTGGACGGCACCGACGCCATCATGCTGTCCGGCGAATCGGCAATGGGCAGGTATCCCGAGGAAGCCGTGGCCATGCTGGCCCGGATCGCCGCTTATACGGAGAAACACCGCCCGCACACTCGACTGGACGATCTGCGGGCGATGCTGCGGCAATCCAAGCCCGCGACCGCCGCCGAAGCGATCGCCGCGCTGGTCGAGCACGCCTTGGAAACCGTGCCGTGCGCGGCGGTCTTTGTGCCCACCCGGACCGGCACCACGGCACGGATGATCTCGCGGTTTAATCCGCCCGTTTGGATCGTCGCTCTGAGCCGCGACCATGCCGTCTGCCAAGCCCTGACGTTCGCTTATGGCGTGCATCCCGTCGAACTCGGCGAGGATCCCAGCAGCTGGCGGGACTTTGCCCGCGACTGGCTGCATGAACACCACCTGCCCGGCAACATCGCCATGCTGGTCGCCGGCCCCTCGGATCGCCACCCCGATGCGAATTACCGCATCGAGTTCCTGCCTTCGGCAAGCAACGATTCTCCGTCCTCGAACAACTCCCTCGCTCGTTCGGCACTTACCGCCTGGCGATAGATGCGGAAATCGCCGACCCGTCCCCGGAACGGTTTATGGTTCGAGGGGATGGCGATGTCGCTTCCGGCGGCGTGCAGGCCCTCGGTCATCGTCGTCGGGATGGGGTGGCGGCTGTCGAGCTTGCCGTTCAGATACCAGTGGACTTCGCGCGCCTGGCGATCGACGACGGCCACCAGGTGGCCCCAGGCGTCGGTAGCCAACGGCGCATCGGTCGTGGCGCGGACGCTGTGGCCGGGACCGCGACCTTCGCCCAGTACCAATTCGGCGCGGCCGTTGGGCAACAGGTTGATCACCCACCAGTTTTCCGGAAAGGCTTCTTTGCCCAGCAGGCGAACGTCGTGGCCGTCCACCTTGACCCACAGCGCCAGGCTGAAATCGTCGTTGCCGAACTGCAGGTGCGGGGCGTCGGGGATCACGGCGGATTGGGGGACGCCGGTAGCCACCAGACAAGCTCCGAGATCGTCCGTGGCCCAGCGTCCCGAGACGGTGGCATCGTGACCACGACCGGAACTGTCCCGAGCCAGCCGCCCGAGGCCTTCGTCGAACCGCCAGCGGCCGACCAGGCCCGGCTCTTCGGCGATTTCGACCGGCGGCAGGGCCGCGCGCCAGGTGGGCTGCGGCCACGGCAGACACGGCTTGCCGGAGGCGGGGGACCAGAGGCAGAGGATTTGGCCGTTGGTCAGGGCTAGATACAAATTGCCTCCGGCAGCCGCCATGCCGTCCCACACCGGAGCCGCGGGCAGCGGCATTTCGGCCAGGACGCTGCCGTCATCTGGCGAGATGGCCAACAGCAGGGCATCGGCTTGGCCAGCCAGGGCGGCGGGAGATGTCACGTCGCTGCCCTCGGGGCCGGCCACGAACAGGACCTCGTCGGTCTGCAGCATGGCCCACACCTGGATCGGGATCGGTTTCCACCAGTGGAACCGCACCGAGTGTTTGCCGGCCAGCGCCAGCTTGCGATACTCGATCGCCGTCAGGTCCAGCGGCACATCACTGTGCTTGTCCGCCGCGAACAGCGCCCACTGGCCGCCCGGCTCGGTGTTCGCTCGGGCGTAATGGTTCTGGCCAAAGCCGTAAATTGCCTTGTCGTCTTCGACCAGGATTCGGCCGGAGGGGAACAGGGTGCGACTCAGACGCACATCGTAAAATGCCCCTTGATGCGGCGAAGTGAACAAGGGGGCGTACGTCCACAGCAGGCGGGTCGTGGTGTCGCCGCTGAGAAATCCGTCGGGACTGTGCAGATGGGTGACGCGTTCCGACAACGCTTTGCCGGCCAGATCGAACGCCTGATGCCGCATGAAGATGCGGTTTCCGTCGCTGGACAAGATATCGTTCAGGTAGCCGTCGACGCCTTGTTCGTCCAGCTGTTGAGAGCCGTCGGCGTCACGCGTCGAAATGACGGTGTCCACAAGTTTCCGGCCTGTGTGCGGATCCAATCCGTACAGCCGCAGACCGCCGTCCAGATAGGACGACTTGCCGGCTGCGAAGTACACGATGTTGTTGACGACCAGCACGCTGCCGCTGACAGGCCAAACCGACTCGATTTGTCCGCGCGACACGATCAGCCGCTGGGCGGGGCTGGCGCGGAACCGCCACGCCAAGGCGCCGTCGGCGACTCGCAATGCGTGAACCGACCCGTCTCGGCAACCGCACAGGACCAGGCCGTCGTGGATCGTGGGCGGGGAATCCACGCGGCTGTCGAAGGTGTACTGCCAAAGGCGATCCCCGGTGGTCGCGTCGAGGGCGTGCAGGGTATGGTCGTCTGGCGAGGCCAGAAACACACGGTTGCCGGCGATCACCGGGCTGCTGAGCTTTCTTCCGCCAAGCTGCCTTTGCCAGCCCAGCAGCAAGTCCTTTTCTACCTTGGTCTTGGCCCGTCCGGAACGGGCCATGTCGTGGCGATACGTAGGCCAGTCGTCCGGCTGCGATTCCGTCTTGTCCCCCGCCGTCTGGCCGAACGCGGGGCCGCGTTCCAGCCGCTGCTCGTCCGGAATCTCGGCTGTACGCACGGGCGGGTCGGACTTCATGGCGAGAAACCCGGACAGCTTGGCGCGGATGTAACACGCGCAATCGTGCGGTGGCGTGTACAGCAGACCGTTGGCCGGCAGGACACCGAAATAGCAGCTGCCGCGAGTCCAGTGGTGTGCGGCCACCTCGCCCGTGTCCGTATCGAGAAACTCGATGCCGGCCCGTGCGGCGATCACCATGTTGTCGACGACTTTCATCTGATGACAGCGATGATGCTGGAAGCGAAAATCGTACTTGCCTTTGACCGATTTCTGGACGGTCCCGGTGTGCGGGTCGTAGGCGTTGAAATCGAGGTTGTCATCCAACGGGCGCCACAGGTTCATGGCCGCGTCCGGTCCCCAGAGGCAGCCCTGGAAGCCGAACAGATCGACGGGAACCGAATAGTTGGTCGCGGCGTAATCCGAGCGCCACAGTTCTCGTCCGTCCGTCGCGGAAACCACATTCAATTGCCGGCCGCCCGCGAACGCGACGACATCGTCGTACATGATCAACGTCGGGGCAAACTGAGGCGCCAGGATGATGGTCGCCTGCTCGGCGCCTGGACTGTCCGGGTTGGCTTGATCTCGAAAGACAATGCTCTGGCCGGTGGGCGGCGACGTCCAACGCCCGGCTCCGGTCCGCAGATCGAGGCTCTTGATGCCCTGGCCGTCATGGAAGACCACTTGTTTGCCGTCGGCTGCCAACGTCATGGGCATGATCCTCGCGGCTGCGTGCTGCCAGAGGAGTTTTCCCGTTTCCGGATTGACGGCGACCAATCGCATGTCTTGGCTCGAGCCGCGGCGGAGATCGGCGGCCGTATTGGGGTTGACCAGCACCACCAGAACGTCGTCGGACAACAGCAATTCCTCGGCCGGCTCGGTATGCTCCAGCGTGCGGACCTGTTCGCCGCTGGCCGCATCCAGCACGCTGACCGGCGCGAATTCGGCCAGCGTGACGTACACCCGATCGCCGCTGGTGACCAGGCGGCGATGCATCTGGGCCGGGCCGACTTTCTTGCCCCCTCGCGCTCCACCCCAACTGGCCAACTCGTGCCGCCACAATTGGATGCCGTTGAACGCATCGCGGGCGATCAAGGACCAGGTTCGCTCCGTCGATGCGAAATGCGAATCGTCCAGGATGTAGAAGATGCGGCCGCCCGTCGAGACCAGGCTGCTGGTCTTGACGCCCCGATTCCAGCGCGGCAGCGTCTCCCATTGCAGGAACCGAGGTGGGCCGACCTGTTTGTCTTTGCTGACCGCGTTGCCGGTAGCGTCGTAACGCGAGTGCGTCCACTCGTCGACGTCGGCGGACCAGGCTTTGCGGCGCGAGGTCAGTTTGCCGTCTTGCGGAATCCTGGCCGTGCCGCCCGGCGCGAGGACGCGATCGATTTCTTCCGGCCTCAGGGCGACTCGTTCGTCCGTCACCAGCAGCAGGTTCACCATGCCGTCGGCGTAGGGCAGCACAGAGCCCTCCCAAGACATGGCCGATACCTGGCCGTAAACACCTGCCTCGCGAATCCCGCGGCGCACGTCGTCGAGTCGGTTGGAGTCTGTTACCAGTCCCTGCACCAGCACGTTCGGCGTCTTGGCCAGAGTCACCAACGGCTCCGCGTCTTGACAGCCTGCTAGCACGATCAGGCCGCCGTGGAGTCCGCTGTCCGCAACGCCGTGTTCCGTTGCGACCGTGGACGGCACGTCGTGAGCTGCGACGCCCGGCTCGGACGGCCCGTTCGTCTGGGAGTTTGCCGGACAGACGGCCAGGCACACCACGGCCAGGCCGAGCAGCGCGTGCCGGAGGTTGCGCTGTCGTGACACCTGCTGCCCCAGCGTTGCCGGACAACCCGGCTCCGCGAGTCGCCGGACTCTGTGGATTCTCCAAGTCTTCATGGAACACGTCCCTTTCGATTCAAATACGGAGCCTTTGTCCGAATCACAAAAACATCTTCGGATAACCTGCCTCTATTGCAAGATCCCATGCCATTGCCGATAATACCGGCACGGAGACCCCGCGGTGATGAGACGTGCCAGCCAAAAACCTCAGCGATTTTTCTGCCTTTGTGCGGCGGTCTTGGCATTTTCCCCCCCGGTTTGCGATCTGCCTGCTGCGGACATGCCCCGTGCGGAACTGCCTTTTGCCGATTTGGAGGCGAGCGCCCCGCCACTGAGTGATACCGGCATTGTCGCCGAACCAGCCGCGTATCCATTGCGGATCGAAGGCCGGGCAATCCAGCAGCTGACGCTGGCCAACGAAAACGAAGAAGTTACCGCCCTGTCGCAGCCGGGCGAGCGCGTGTCGCTGCCGGCCGGCAAGTATTATGTTCGAGAAGTCGAGTTGACGGGCGGGTTTCGCTGTTACGCGTTCGGCGCCGGTGCAGACGACTGGGTTCAGGTCGCGGCGGATCAAACGCCGGTACTCAAGGTCGGGCCCCCGCTGACGCCGCAGGTCCACGTTCAACGCGCGGGCAGGTTGCTGAAGCTCGACTACCAACTGCTGGATGCCGCCGATCGCAACTACGTCCAACGCAACAGCGAAAGTGATCCGCCGAGATTCACGGTGTTCAAGGACGGCCAGCCTCTGGGTTCGGGTTCGTTCGAGTATGGTTGAGGCGGCGTCTGCTCGTACTCGTGGCGAGTACCTCTTACCGCTGGCGTAGGTTCCTTGTCCGTGGTGGCAACGCAGGATCTCGGCGACTTGGGAGCCCATGAGAGCGTCCCGGCTGCGATTGACTGGCGCTGGTACTTTCATGTTCCCAGCCTCGGTGTTTGGGGGCTGCTCGTGGCGTTGCTGGTGTTGTTCAAGTCGAACCGCCACGCGCAGGCTTGGCTGATCTGGCTGCCGATTTTGGCTGTGTCGCTGGGTTGGTCAATGCTGACCAGGCTGCTGTCTATATCGCCGCAGACGGCGGAGCCGTTCGGTGGTTTTCTCGTGGCGTTGGCTGCTTCGTGGGCGGCGGTTTGGCTGCTGGCTCCCTGGCTGGCTCGGCGCCGCCTGCCGATCGCTTTTGCGCTCGCGCTGGCCGCGATGCTGGCCGCCGGCGGCTTGTACTACTTCAACGTCTACGGTTTCGTTGCGGCGGAAGAGCTTCTTCCGTTGAGTGTGTTTCACGGGGCCGGCTCGCTGTCGCTGCTGGTAGCTACCGTGCTCGGCGCGTACTTCTCTCGCCCGGAGTATCATCCGCGGCGATTCCTGGCATGGTTGCTGCTGTGGACGATCATCGTTCCGGTGCTCAGCATCCCGCTCGTGGCGCTCGGCTCGGCGTTTTTCTGGTCGGGTGGTCTGTGGGAGTTCGTAGGCATCCTTGTCATGGCCTTGATCAGTTCGTTGATCGGCGGCGGCGTGTTGGGCGTGGCGCTTTATCTGCTGAATTTGCCCTTTCTGGCGCTCGCCATCCGGAATCCGTTTTTTGCCGCCCGTTTCCAAAGCGTCTTGCGGCTGACGCCCGCGGCAAGCGGCGTGGTGAGTGACGTGACGGTTGACGGCGGGATCGTGGAAAGCACCGATTCTGCTTGCCAGACGCCGCCGCTGGATGCCCTTCCGGCAACGATGGTCAAGGAGCCTTAGCCCATGCGGGGAAACGCGGCGAGAATCCTGTTGACCGTCCTGCGAGTGGGTCTTCCGCTGGCGCTGCTGGTGGTGGGAATCGCGTCGCTGGTGTACGGTATCGGTCATCATTCGGCCGTCGTGTCCGTGGAACAGGAGATCGAAATCGACTTGACGCCCCCGCCCGGATTCGGCGCACCCGGATTCGGCGCACCCGGTTTCGGGCCGCCCGGCGAGGGCTTTGATCCGTCCGGCCCCAGTTTCGGCGATCCCCGTTTCGGCGATCCCGGGCTGGCCGGCCCGCCGCCGTGGCTGGGACCGCCCCCCGAGTTGGCCAAGGTGAGAGAAAAGATCGTCCTCACCGAGAACGTCTCCGAGTTGACCTTGATTCGCGAGATCACCTTTGGTGGCGTGAGGCGGTTGAGTTCCGGCGATTTGTGGCGAACCTATACCGGCGACCCGCCGTCGCTGTGCCCTACGTGAGTCAAGTGAGGCCGGTCATGGCGCCCATGGCCAAGAAAAGTTCGATGCCCCTTTCGGCCCGGCTGGCTCGCTGGCGAGTCTGGGTACAGGGCGCGTTCCTGCTGGTCTGGCTGGACCCGTTGGCAATGCGCATGCACACGGTCTGTTCGCCCGTGTTTCATTGCTATTCCTGTCCTTTGGCCTTGTTCGCTTGCCCCATCGGCGTGTTGGCCAATTTTAGTGCCTTGCACCTGCTGCCGTTTGTCGCGCTGGGCACGCTGCTGGTGATCGGGGTCTTGGTGGGCAGTTTCATCTGCGGCTGGGTTTGTCCGTTTGGGTTGTTTCAAGACTTGATGGGCAGAATCCGCACGCGCAAGTTCGAGTTGCCGAGTTGGCTGGGGTACGGCCGTTACGTCGTGCTCGTCGCGCTAGTGCTGGCGATTCCATATTTCTTTGGCGAAGAGCATCCGTTGTTTTTCTGCCGGGTTTGTCCCGCCGGTGCCTTGGAGGCCGCGTTGCCGAACACGGCCAGCACGGCCCTTGCCGGTGGCGGCATCGTCTGGCCCAGCGCGGCGAAGATGACTGTGTTCGGCCTGGTCTTTGCGGCCGCGTTTTTCAGCTGGCGGCCTTGGTGCCGCGTGTTGTGCCCGCTGGGAGCGATTTATGCGATCTGCAACCGGGTATCGTTCGTGTTCTTGAAGTTTCATCCCCAGCGTTGTAACGATTGCGACCTGTGCCGCCGCCTGTGCCACTATCATGGACCTGCGGAACGGCGCGGCGACGACACGAACTGTATCCGCTGTTTGGAATGTACACGGTGCAGTGCCGTGACGGTGTCGCATGTATTTCAGTTGCAGCAACCCGACGCGGTCGGGGCCGCAACAAAACCGTAGGACGGATCTCCGGGTCCGTCGAATTGGATAAGGAGACTGCCGAAACAGGGGACTGGCTCGACCGCAGCTTGTGCGTGCAGTCAAGTCAAACCACCACAAGTTGTGGTACCTGCCCCTTTTTCAGCAGGCTCATCAGAGCGTCTGTGTCCGTCCATTTCAAGAAAGGAGGATGGCATGAAACGATGGTTGATCCGTACAGCCGGCGCCGCCGCGGTCATGGTGACCGTAGCGAGCGCCATGGCCGCTGGTGCGGAGACATGTTCTCTGCAACTCAAGCGGTTGGAGGCGTCAAGCCGAACGACGGGGCCGCCGTCCGATTACATGTTCCGGGGTGTCTATCCTCAGCGCTTCTACCGGCAAATCGGGGTCAAACTGCCCTCGCGTCCCGGGCAAAGCGACGAGGACGAGTTTGCCAAGGTCATCACCAAGGAGCCGGCCAGCTACAACTCGCAGTCCCCGTTTCGCGCCGTCGCCAAACTGGGAACGCAACAGTTCGGCTTCGTGCTCGACAGCCGCAAGGCGGCAGACAAGCCGGCTGCGGAGGCCGAGGCGTCGAAGCCCGGTGCGGCCCCCGGGAGTGCGAAGGTGGCTCCCCAGCCGCTGGTCTATGACCGGTTGCTGTTCGATCTGAATCACAACGGCGACCTGACGGACGATCCGGTCATCGAAGCGCCTCCTCAAGTCACCGGAAGTATCTCGATTTCCGGAGGGTACGCGAACTTCTCGTTTCCCCGCGTCGACCTGACCGTGGATCTGGATGGCACCAAGATCGACTATGCCTTTTTCTTGTCGGGATACTCGCAATCGCAGTATCTCAGCGAGAACCAGTTGTACCAGTACATGTACGTGTCGCTGAATGCAGCTGTCTACCGCGAGGGCGAGATCACGCTCGACGGTCAAAAGCTGCGGATCGTGGTGACGGACCACAACAGCAACGGGCGATTCGACGACCTGTCGGGCATTGACGCCAACGTGACGGGCTCGGGAGGTACGGTTTATCCGCGGCAAGGCGACATGCTGTACATCGATCCTCAGGCGGCGGCAGGAGCCTATAACATTGGTTATGATGCCACAACCAGCGACATCCAGCATCACCTCGCCCAGGTGCTGAACATCGGCGGGCGTTTTTACGACTTGCGGATCACACCCGCCGGCGACACGCTGACGTTGGAGCCGTCGTCGATGGCGGTGGGCCATGTCCGCAACGCCCACCGAGGCTATCGCGCGCTGGTCTACGGTGATCAAGGGTTGTTAAAGGTTTCCGGCGACGCGGACGGCCTCGCACCGTTGCCCGTCGGAGCGTGGAAGCTATTGATGTACACCATCGACCAAACCGAGCCGGTCGATCCCGCGAAGGCGGCGGATGCGAAGCCCTCGCTGCTGGACACGCTGGCCGGGGCGCTGCTCGGCCGTTCTGAGCCAACCCGGCCGAGGTATACCGTGGTTTCGGCCCGCGCCAAAAGCGATTACCCGGCTGTGGAGGTTCGCGCGGGCGAAACGGCCGAACTGCCATTTGGCGCGCCGTACACGCCCCAGGTTACAGGTTCGGTGCAGTCGGGCGACAAGATTTCGTTGGGGATGTCGCTGGTGGGCATCGGCGGCGAAGTCTGCAGCAACCTGATCGTCGACGGCGGGCGGCCGGGCAAGCCCGCGTTTACCATCACCGACCCCGACGGCAAAGTCGTCGAACGCGGCACGTTCGAGTATGGCTGAGGCTTCACCTGCCGGTACTCGTGGCGAGTACCATCGGAGCCCGCGAAAGAATACCGCGTGAAAGTCCAGATGCAAGCCGGTCCGTTCCAGGTCGATTCGGACTATGAGAGCATTCTCAAGCCGGCGGACTGGAAACGGCCAGGAGCTGGTGCCTAACGCCTTTGACGGCGGCCGGCGGGTGACAAGCCCGCTGGCCGCGATTTTTTGGAGGCTACCGGGACGCTCCGGAAAAGGCGTCCCGCCAGTCCTCGGGAGTGCAATGATTCCTGGGGGGAAGCACTGACTTGGAACTGGAAAACGGGTTGGAAGATGTACTGGACACGAGCGAAAGCCTGGACGCCGACGGATCGCCCTCGACCGATGCATACAAGCTCGAAGACGGCGTTCACCCCTCGGGGGGCGAGGTGACCGGCATATCGCCAGCGTACGGCCGCGGCGGGGCATCGTCGGTGGTGAGTTCGACGAGCAAATCGGAAATTGGCCCGGTGATCTCCCGGGTCAAGCCTGATGCTTCCGGATCTGCGTACCGCAACGGCACGGGCCAGGGAGGATCGCCTTCTTCCGGAGCTTCGGCCGGCGCAATGGCAATTCGTTGCAGGCCGACGATCGCCCCGTCGTTGCCGTCAAAGCAGGTCAGCGAGAAACGCCCGTTCGAGTCGATCTTTCCGGTTGATGGTCGTGCGCCGTAAGGGGCAAACAGGATCGTGCCACTTGCCAAAGGTTGACCGTTAACCAAAACCTGGCCCGACACTTTAACCCGTTTCGGCCGCGTGTCCGGCGTGTGCATCGCCAACAGACAAACGCCAAAAACCACGAGACTGACGGTGAGCCAAGCATAACGATACTGGTGGAACTTGAGCCGGGTGGACTGCCAGTGCTTTCGCCAGCCGCCGGACTCTTCGTCCGGTTCGTCATCGACGTCCTGCACGGTCGAATCCACGGCCCCCTGGGCCACACGCTCGACGGCTTCCGTCTGCTTCCGCTGCTCTTCGAGCATCTCCTTCCAGTGACTCTTGAAGTGTTTCGCCATGACGATTCCTCCCCTTGTTATCTGTCTGGCATCTCGCAGCAAAAGAGAGCCTGGCCAACGGCGTGTGTCAGCCCGCCCATTTTCTCGACATAAACCGCAGTTTTTCGGCTTTGGATTCTCTTTCCCGTCCAGTGATACAGGTCGACGGTCGGCATCGGCGATTGCCTGAAATACCGGCGGGCTGACGCCGGCCGCTCGCCAATACCGGCGGGCTGACGCCCTTAGTACCCTCCCACGACTTCGCCTCCGGCTCGCGATGCCAACGCTCTCCAGACGCTCAAGTCGATGGACTCATTGAAGAAACGCGTCGAACCATCCGCCAACGACATCATACAGCCGCCGGGATGATAGCTACCGAAAGAGACTTCGAAAGCCGTATCGGGGACTTTGGTATTGGGCGGATAAAAGCAGCTTCCCAGACACTGGGAAAAGTCCCAGCCCGCTCACGTATCGAATTCGGGATGATACAGGTAGAAGCGTTGGCAGTCGAGGCATCCCTGTGCGGTGGTCGTCGCGTGAATCGCCTCACCCATCAAGAACGTCGACGAGGTGCCGTCCACAATATCAGCCATGCGTGTCGTCTTCCAGGTACTCCAACACTTGGAGACGAGCATCAGGCCGTTGGAATCACTCATGTCGACGATTTGGGCATTGTTCGAGAAAGTGTCAATTGCCGCATCACTTCCGGAATTGCCCAAGTAGCTGACAACGTACCGGTTGGCGAGGCCGTTGTGGGTCATCTGCGTTGGGCCGGGGTGTGAAGGACACCGAAATATGGGAAGTTCAGTTCGAGCCAAATTCTGGAGGTACAGGCTGTCCGGGTCCGTGGCGTACCAATTCGGGGCGTCGGACCAGGGGATGCCTTCCGCCAGTGGTGCCTGTTCGAGTTGTGGCAGAATGTGGGCAGCCCAAGAATGGCCCCAACTGGCCAAAGCCCCCGGCGGATACGAACGAAACGTATCGTGGTAGTTTTGCAGCGCCAGCCCGATCTGCCGCTGGTTGTTGGAACAACTCATTCGGCGAGCAGCCTCCCGCGCCGACTGGACCGCAGGGAGGAGCAATGAAACCAGGATTCCAATAATCGCAATCACGACAAGAAGTTCGACCAAAGTGAACCCCTTGCCGCGTCTGCGTGACAACGACAAGCCGACCGTCATAGCGAGTCTCCTTTGGGAAAAGATCTGTTCTACACGGTTTTGAGCACGGTTTTCGCGATCTCTGCGGTAACACCGATAACACGCGTGGGAATTGCCCCATCACTGCCTGCGGGGCTCTTTCGGCAAGACGCCCTCCGATTGGAGGCCGGGAGTGCGGTCGTCAGGACCTCGAGGTCTGACGACTTCCGCCGGTTGCTGTGGGGCCTCAATGCTGCTCCCACAGCCGACGAAACAGACTGGCAAAACACCCGCGGACATCAAGGACACCAGACACCACGTGCGGAATTTCATGGGATCGTCCTCTTAAGGTGCGGAAATGAAGTACCCCGGAAGGTAGCATGGCTGCTCCACAGTATCAAGGGGGCAGTAAGATTCTTCCGCATTCGGGGCAAGACAGAAGGTAGGCCGGAACAAGATTCGCGTCATCCACGGTCGCTCTTCAGATACCGCGTGTTGCCGTCGCGGCGCAGCAGGCCGCTGCGGTCGAAATAGTCCAGCAACGGCAGGGCGTATTTGCGGGTCGTGTCTACCAGGTACTTGAACTTGACGCTCTCCAGGCGTCCCTCCTGCCGGATGTGCTCGATCAGCCGTTGGCGAGCCAGTTCGATGGCCTCGCGGTGGAACAACAGCCCCTGTCCCACCCACACCAGATGGCCGTGTTCGCGGAGACTCTTGAGCGTCTTCTCGACGGCGGCCAGCGGAATCCCCGTGGCCTGGACAATTTCCTCGCCGCTCGGCGGCTGGAAAGCCCGCTCGCGAAACAATGCTTCGATCGCGGCCAGATGCTCGGCATCTTGCTGCGCAAACATCGCCCGGTGCGAGGGCAGCGCCAAGTGCTGATGGCGTTCGACCAGGCGGGCGTCGGTCTTTAGCATGACGATCAGCCCGTCCAATACCGGCTTTTCCCAGCGCGTTGCCAGCTTGATCTGTTCCCACGTCACGCCCGGACTGTCGGGCGCGTCCGTGTGATGCTGGCCGACGAACCCGAGCACTTGCTGGCACGCCTCGGCGGCCGTGTCGCGATGCAGATAACGCCCCGCGGAGATCCCGATCAGTTTCCGGTCTCGCGTCAGTTGGGCCAGGATCTCTCGAAGCCGGCCCGGCAAGACCTTGGCGCGAGCGGCCAACTGCGTCTCGTCGGCCGTCAGCATCGGAGCGGTGCGAATACAGTACTCGACGAACGGGGCGTCGCTGCGCACGGCAGCCGCCCGCTGCTGCAGTTCCTGGCAGACATTCGTCCGCGTCCGCTTGAGTCTGCGGGACACGGCTTCGACGATCGTCCCGCCGCCAATCGTCTGCGTCGGGGACAGCAGACGCAAAATGAAATGGTCGCCAGGCCCCGCCACGATCGGCGTCTGCGTGCGGATTTGGATCAGATACTCGCCCGGCTCGCGCAACTCGCCGGCCTCCAGATTGTAGACGACCGCGTTCACCTCCGTCGTCCCTGTATGGAACTTGACGGCCCCACCCTGCTTCAGCCGCAGCTTGTCGCGCGGCAGCAGACGCAGTCGGCACACATACCAGGCTTCCGGGGAAAAGTACCCGGGCAACGTCACCGTGTCCCCGCGGCGAATCACATCGGATTCCCAATGGCCCACGTTCAGCGCCGCGCACTGGCCGGCCAGCACGACGCCGCTGGGCCGGCCGTAGACCTCGATCCGCTTCATTCGGCCGGCCAGGTTGTGCGGCAATACGACGACTTCGTCGCCGATGTGCGCTTGGCCGCAGACCGGAATTCCGGCCACCACCGTCCCGTAGCCCTGCACCGAGAACGCTCGGTCGACGGGCAAGCGGAACACGCCACCCGTCGTCTTGGGAGTGATCTGCCCGACAAGCGTCTGCAGGGCGTCGTAGAACAGGTCGTAACCTTGGCCGGTGACGTTGGACACGGGCAGGATGGGCGCGCCGTCCAGGAACGTGCCCTCGAGGAAATCGGCCAGTTCGGCCCGCGCCAATTCCACGTCCTCCGCGGAAACGCGGTCGATCTTCGTCAGAGCCACCAGCCCGTGCCGGATGCCCAGCAGGGTCAGGATGTCCAGGTGCTCGCGGGTCTGCGGCATGACTCCGTCGTCGGCGGCAACGACCAGGATCACGCCGTCCATGCCCACCACTCCGGCCACCATGGTCTTGATGAAATGCTCGTGACCGGGCACGTCCACGATGCCGACTTCCAGATCGCCGAGGGTGCAGGGGGCGTAGCCGAGGTCGATCGACATGCCCCGCTCTTTCTCCTCCCGCAACCGATCCGTCTCGCAGCCGGTCAGGCTCTTGACCAGTGCCGTCTTGCCGTGGTCGATGTGACCGGCGGTTCCCAGGGTAATGTTGATTTGGGTTTCAGCCATGCTGGTTCAACTACGATGGATTTCCTGTCGCAGCATTCGTGAGAACGCCGATCACCGATTCCACCACGATCGCTTCTTCTCCTGGCAATAGCGTCCGTGGATCCAACAGCACCTGACCTTTGTGGACCCGCACGAAGACCGGCGGACTCCGCTGTCGCAGCCGCCGCGCCAATTCGCTGGGCGAGACCGTAGCGGCGGTCACCGACACCAGCCGCGTCGGCAAATCCTGCGTGGGCAGCGAGCCGCTGCCCATCTGCGAATACCCCTCGATAACCGCCACGCCGGCGTCCGGCACCCGTTCCCCCACCGCGCTTGCGATCCGCTCGGCTTGCGCGGCGATCTCGTCCAGCGTCCGGCACAACATCCGCAGGGTGGGGATTTCGCGGAGCGCCAGCGACTCGTCCAGGAACAGCGTCAAGGTGGCTTCCAGCGCGGCCAGGGTCAGTTTGCCGGGACGTACGATCCGCACCAGGGGATTCTTGCGGACGGCCTGGATCAGCGTAGCACGGCCCAGGATGATCCCGCCCTGCGAGCCGCCGATCAGCTTGTCGGCGCTGCTGGTGATCAGATCGGCCCCGGTTCGCACCGATTCGGGCAGCGTCGGTTCGGGCGCGAAACCGAACCGCGAGAAATCCACCAGTGGCCCGGCGCCGACGTCGTCGATCACGACCAGTCCGCGGGCATGTCCCAGCTGAACCAGCGGCGCCAGCGGCACCTCGGACGTAAAACCGCTGATCTTGTAGTTGCTGGGGTGAACCCGCAGGATGGCGGCCGTGTTCTCCGTGATCGCCCGTTCGTAATCTCGCAGGTGAGTCTTGTTGGTCGTGCCCACTTCGACCAATTTCACGCCGGCGGCCGCCATCACGTCGGGCAGTCGGAACGAGCCGCCGATTTCCACCAGTTGGCCGCGGGAGACAATGACTTCCTTGCCGGCCGCCGCAGTGTTCAACACCACCACCGTGGCCGCGGCGTTGTTGTTCACCACCGTCGCGGCTTCGGCGCCCGTCAGCTGCTGCAACAGCCACTCGATCCGCTCGTCCCGCTTCGAGCGTTTTCCCGTGGTCAAGTCCACCTGGACCAGCGAGTAGCCGGACAGCTCGTCCTGAATCTGCCGGATCGCCTGGGCTGGCAGCACAGCGCGGCCCAAGGCGGTGTGCAGGATGATCCCGGTGGCATTGATCGCCTTGCGATAGTGCGGTCCGGCTGCGGCGCGGACCTGTTGGTTGACCTGGTCCACGATCGAGCGCCGCAGGGAATCTTTGTCCAACGGACCGGTGTGCTCCGACGCCACCAGGCTGCGGGCGTGGTCCACCGCCGCGCGAACGGCGTCCACAAGAATCCGCCGAGGCACGCCCGCGGCTTGCCAAACGGCCTCCGTTTGCCGCATCACGGCGTCAACCGACGGAATGTGTCGCAACATGTTGTGCTCGGACGATGGCATCACAACGAATCCTATCACCTCGGTGCGGTTTGCACCCCTTCCGATTGTTCGCAAGACGGGAGTCCAGTATTCTATCCCGCTGCGGTGCGGGAAACAATCGAGGCGAAACTCGTTGGCGAAACTCGTTGGCGAAATCGCTGGGCCTTGCACCGTGTCGATGCAGCTGATAGAGTCACTTTGCATGTCTGCCAAAAATCTGGAAAAACGCCGGCTCGTGATGCAGCGGTCAAAGCAGTTGGGACACTGCATTTGCGACCCGAAGAAACCCTGTCCCTGCGATGTGTTCCTCGAACAGGATATCTGTCCGTGTGCCGGCGAGCGGCTGGATGCTCCCCCGGGGCCGGTGCGGCTGACGGCCTTGGTCGAGAGCGCGGGTTGTGCGTCGAAGATCGACCAGGCCACGCTGCGGCGGGTGTTGCAGGGGCTGCCCAGTTCCGACGATCCACGGGTCCTGATCGGCATGCCGGCCGGGGACGACGCGGGCGTGTACCAGCTGGACGAGAATACCGCGCTGGTGCAGACGGTCGACGTGTTCACGCCCTCGGTCGATGATCCCTACGTGTTCGGCCAGATCGCGGCGGCCAATTCGTTGAGCGACGTGTACGCGATGGGCGGCCGGCCGCTGACGGCGCTATCGGTCATCGGCTTTCCGGTCCGCACGCTGCCGGACGAGATCATGCAGCAGATCCTCCGCGGCGGACTGGACAAGATGGCCGAAGCGGGCGTGGCGGTAATCGGTGGCCACAGCATCAACGATCCGCAGATCAAAGCCGGGTTCGCCGTGACGGGCTTGATTCATCCGCAACGCATCGCCTCCAACGCCGGCGCGCGGCCGGGCGATTGCCTGATCCTGACCAAGCCGCTCGGCACGGGCATCCTGAGCTTTGCCGCCCAGATCGGCCGGGCGCCGGCCGAGGCCATCGAGGCCGCCGCGCGCTCGATGGCGGCGCTGAACAAGCGGGCTGCCGAGTTGATGCTGCAGTTCGAGGCGCACGCCTGTACCGACGTCACCGGCTTTGGGTTGATGGGCCACCTGGCGGCGATGGCCGCGGCCGGCCAGATCGACGTCGAGATCCTCTGGGACGATGTGCCGCTGTTACCCGGCGTGCTGCAATGCGCCGCCGACAGTATCCTGCCGGGAGCGGTCGAGCGGAACAAGGAATCGAGCGGCGGGGCGCTGGCCGCCAGCGACGGACTGGAACCGGCGGCGCTCGATATCTTGTTCGACGCGCAGACCTCCGGCGGGCTGCTGATTGCGGTCGCCGAGACCGCCTCGCCCGAATTGGTCGCGCGGCTGCGTGCGGAGGGTTGCCCGGAAGCCGCCGTGATCGGTCGCGTGATCGGCGACGGCACGGGCCGGATTTTTGTCCGCGGCGAAGGCCGCCGGACGCTGCCGTCGCCCAGCCGAATCGCCGCCCCATCGCCAGCGGCGCCGCTGGCGCAGCAAGCGGCGCTGGCGGAACCTACGTTTTCGGAGGCCAGACAAATGAGCGGCAGTTGCTGTGGCGGCCCGGGCGAGGCGGGAATTCGCACCTCGGGCGACAAGCCCGCGGTGGTCGAGACGCAACAGAAATTCCACGACTTCCTCAAGTCGGCCAATGCCCCGGGGGCCCTGGACGCGCGAACCAAGCGGGCCGTGGCCATCGCGCTGTCGGTGCTGGCCCGTTGCGAGCCATGCGTCAAAAGCCACGTCAAAAAGGCGCGGGAAGAAGGGTTCTCGCAAGCGGAAATCGACGAAGCCGCTTGGATGGCCATCTCGTTCGGCGGCTCGCCGACGATGATGTTCTATAACGAGACCAAGAAAGGCTGAGCGGTAAGCAGCGTTCGAGAAGGCTCGTGTTCTGGCGTGACGCGCCGGGCGGTTACCGGCTCTGGACCATGGCCCAAATCATCGCCATGCCTGGGGATTGGCCTGTCTTTTTCCGGGTGGCGCAGACATGCGTGTGAGACGCGATCGAAAGGGACCGAAGACCATGCCATGCTCGGGCCATCAATGATACCCGCCCTCGCCCACCACGACGCGACTGCGGAAGACCCAGTAGATGATCGTCGTATAGGCGATCACGAAGGGCATGCCCAATACGGCGATGATCAGCATGATCCACAGGGTCAACTGGCTCGAGGCCGCGTTGTAGATCGTCAAGCTGTTTTCCGGCGCCGGACTGGATGTCACCAGATTCGGGAACAGGGCCAGGCCCAGCAGCAGCACGAACGCGCACACGGTCAGGCACGAGGCGAGAAACGCGCGGCCGGACCAGCCGCGGCGCAGGGCGTAGGGAATACTCACCACCGCCAGCACGTTGAGCACGACCACCAGCCAGGCGGCGGGATACGTCTCGAAGAACGCCGTGGCTCGCGGGATCGCCCATAACGTCGCGGCGCTGGTCAGCACGTAGGCCACCACGAACATCCCATACGTGCGTCCCAGCCAGCCGCCGATCCGCACGTGCAACTCGCCGGTGGTCTTCAGGTGCAGGTAGAGCGAACCGTGCATGATGAACATCGTCAGGGCGAGCAGGCCGACCAACAGCGAATACGGGTTGAGCAGTTCAAAGAAGCCGCCGACGTAGATGCCGCGTGCGTTCAAAGGCACACCGATCATCGCGTTTCCGACGCCGACGCCGAACAGCAAGGGGGCGAGCGTGCTGGCCGCACAGAACACCACGTCCCACGTCTGTCGCCAAGCGGCGGATTCGGTCTGGCTGCGAAATTCCAAGGCCACGGCCCGCGCGATCAGGGCCAGCAGGACCAGCATGAATACGATGTAGAACCCGGAGAAGATCGTCGCGTAGGCTTCCGGAAAGGCGGCGAACAGCGCGCCGCCAAAGGTGACCAGCCAGACCTCGTTGCCGTCCCAGAGCGGCCCGATGGTCTCGATAAACGCCCGCCGCTGGCCGTCTCCGCGAGCCAGCAGGTGCAACATGCCCACGCCAAAGTCGAAACCGTCCAACATGGCATAACCGGCCAACAGGACGCCCAGCAACCCAAACCAAATCAGATTCAAGTCCATCTCAGGTATGCTCCTCTTTTTCCGCGCTCACGCCGCCCCGCTGACAGGCCGCTGATCTGTTCGTCGATTGACTCAACAATCCGCTTGCCTCAACCGCCGGGATGTCAATGCTCCCCCGCTCGCAACCGCGTTTGAGCCGCCACCACGGCGTCCAGTCCCTCCCCTGCCCGCGGTGCCGGCGACACGGCCTCGCTGCCCGGCCCGCGCTGGATGGCTCGATTCAGCAAGAACACCCACAGCACAAACAGCAAGGCGTAGATCAATGCGAACATGATGATCGAGCCAAGGACCTCGGGGGCCGTGACCACCTCCGACACGCCGTCGCTGGTCCGCAAACCGCCGCCCAATGTCCCGTCCAGGCCGAGCGTCGGATAGACCACCCACGGCTGACGCCCCACCTCGGCGGCGATCCAGCCGACCTCGTTGGCGACAAAGGCCAAGCCCACCGCGAACACAAAGTACCACAGCAGCCACCGCTGCTGGAATAGCGTCCCGCGCCACCAGTACCAGCTGGCAGCCAGGCTGCTGGCCAGGAACAACATGCCCAAACCGATCATCAGGTGATACGCTTGAAAGGACAGCCACACCGGCGGGCTGCCGTAGGTATCCTCGAACTGGTCGAGTCCCGGCACCGGCCGGCTAGGATCCCGATACACCAGGAGACTCAACATCCCCGGCACCGAGACTCCGGCCTTGACCTCCCGGGCCTGCTCGTCCGGCCAGCCGAACAGATACAGCGGCGTGCCGGTATCCCCCGTTTGGAAATGCCCCTCGAACGCCGCCAGTTTGGCCGGCTGGTACTCGGCCACCATCTCGGCGTTGAAGTGGCCCGAAGCCAACTGACCGATGGCGGCCAAAGTCGCCAGCAGCAGGCCCCCGCTGAACGAACGCTTGGCGAACTCCGTGTGCCGTCCGTGAAGCAGATACCAGGCCGAAATGCTCATCACGAACATCGCGCCCAAAGTAAACGCACCGAACCAGACATGGACCAGTCGGTGGACCGACGAAGGATTGAAGATCATGGCCCAGAAGTCTACGATTTCCGCCCGGATGAAGGATTGGCCATTGATCGTGCGTTCGACCAGATGGTGTCCGGCCGGCGTCTGTTGCCACGAGTTGGCGATCACGATCCAGACCGACGAGAAAATGCCGCCCAGAGCGACCATCAGCGTGGCGAAGAAGTGAAAACCGCGAGAGACGCGGTCCCAACCGTACAGCAGGACCGCCAGGAAACCGGATTCAAGGAAAAACGCAAAGATTCCCTCGGCGGCCAAAGCGGAACCGAACACATCGCCCACGTACCGCGAGTAGACGGCCCAATTCGTGCCGAACTGGAACTCCATCACGATCCCGCTCGCCACGCCCAACGCAAAATTGATCCCGAAGATCTTGGTCCAGAATCTGGCGGCCGTGTGGTACAACGGATCGTTCGTTCGCAGCCAGCGGTACTCCAAAAACACCAGCACCACGCCCAACCCGATGGTCAGCGGCGGGAACAGGTAATGAAACATGATCGTCAGCGCAAACTGACAACGGGAAAGCAAAACGACGTCCATCGGGCCACCTGCGCTAAGTACAACACGAATCGCGATTGGCGTATCGCCAATCGCCGTTCGCTCTACCATAAAGTACGATTCACAAACGGTCAATTGGCCAACAAATGCAACACGGCATCGCCGGCGAAGGGGGCGCTGAAACCGTGCTTGGTGGCCGCGTGCGTGATGGTCTCTGCCTCCGTCTCCCGGCCGCTGGCGGTGTCGAACCAGACGACCGAATACCTTCCCCGCGGCAGCCGCCTGAAATCTCAAATCCCTTCCTTGCTGCGCGTGCCCAGGGCCAGTCCGGTGATGTCCTTGTTGGCTCGCGGAAAACAGAAACTGGCGAAATACCCGACGAGGACACAGGTCGTGATGCCGGTAAAGGCGTACCAGTAGAAGTGGACATGGGAATGCACGACCCATACGGCCGAGGCGCTGGCCAAGGCTCCCAGCAGCGCGCCGGGACCGTTGGCGCTGCGAGTAAAGATGCCCAGGATGAACAAGCCGGAAATCGTTCCGCCGAACATGCCGATCACGTTCAGGAAGGCCTCGAACAGCGAACGCACGTCCGAGCGGGCAATCCACAGCGCAGCCCCCATGCCGGCGATTCCCACCAGGACCGTGACGAGGCGAGCCACGCGCAGGCACTCGCGGTCGGATGCGGCAACGCGAAAGCGGCGGTGGAAATCGGTCACATAGGCCGTCGCCACGCTGTTCAGACTGCTGGACAGCGTCGATTGGGCGGCGGCGAAAATCCCGGCGACCACCAGTCCCGCGATCCCGGCCGGCATCTCGCGGACGATGAACAACGGAAAGATGGCATCGGTCTGGAAGACCGGATCCAGCCGCTCCGGATGCTGACGGTAGTAGACGAACAGCACCGTGCCGATGGCGAAGAACAGGGCTTGGGCAGGAGCCACCAAGAACACGTTCGTCCAGATCGCACGGGCCGCCGATTTCTGGTCGGGCGTTGTGAAATAACGCTGCACCACGTCCTGGCTGGCCGTGTACGCAAACAGATTATGGAACACGGCGCCCAGGATGATCGTCCAGGCCGTCGCGGCGGCGATGTTCCAACTCCAGTCCACCGTCTCGAAGAATTTGCCTTGCGCCGAAGCCTCCTGCAGGATCGTCGGCAAACCGCCTTCGATTCGCGTCACGGCCATCGCCAGCCCGAACACGGCACCGCCCATCAGCACCACGGTCTGCACGACGTCCGTCCAGATCACGGCCTCGATCCCGCCCGCCACCGTGTAGGCAATGCACAACACGCCCATCACCAGGATGCAGGTCGTCACATCGAAATTGGCAACCGCGGCCAGGGCCAGGGCGGGCAGGTACAGCACGATCGCCGTGCGGCCGCACTGAAAGAGGATGAACAGCAGGCTGGCCACCAATCGCGTGCCGACGTTGAACCGCTGCTCGAGGTACTCGTAGGCGCTGGTCAGATTCAGCCGCCGATAGAACGGCAGGTATACCAGGGCCGCCAGCGGCAAGACGATGATGTACGAGTTCTGCAGAAACAGGTTCCAGTTCGTGCCGTAGCCCAGTCCGGGGAGTGCCATGTAGGTGATCGAACTGAGCACCGTCGCAAAGATACTCAGTCCCGCCGCCCACCAGGGGATGCTCTGGCCGCCGCGAAAGAAATCGTCGGTGGTACGGTTGAAACGCGAGCAGTACACGCCGATCCCGACGACACCCGCCAGATACGTTGCCAACGTGAGATAGTTCAGCAGTCCGAAGGCGGTACGCCGCGGCTGCGGCTGGAAACTCCAGACTTCCGGCGAGCGGACCCCGGGCCGGACCTCGCCGCTGGGGATGACCCACCGCCCCTGCCAACGCGCCGTCGCCGTGGTGACGTGCGGCGCCGGCGTCCGGCCCAACTCGACCCACGTGTCGGTGATCGTGTGATAGGCAAGGATCGTCGGGGGAAAGCCAGGATGCTCGGCGGGCGGCGAAAAACCCAACTTGGTGCCATCGTCGCCGCTGAGCAACAGCAGATGCGACTGTCCGACGGCCGGTGCAGGCGACGGCGCGGCGACGACGGGATGCGGAAGCGCGGCGATCGTCTGCCAACCTTTGCCGGGCATGAAACGGTAGCCATCGAACAAATAGCGGCGAACCGGTTTGCCGCTGGCGTCGACTTCGATGTCCGCGCCGCCGAACAGGTAAAAGGCCCCGGCCTGGACGCCGGCGGTAGCCAAGATCCGCCCCGGCCCCGGCCACGGCTCCAGTTCCTGCCAGCGCGGTTCCGGAACCGCCAGGTCCAAAGCCCAAAACGTCCGTAACGTGCTGGTCGGAAGCGGATTGTCCACCCCGCCCGCCAAGTACACCACGCTGCCCAGCCGCGCGCCGCAGAGGTAGGCCGACGGAATCGGCAAGGGGGGCAGCGTGTTGACCGTCACCGCGCCCGCGCGCCATTGCAGCAGGTAGACTTCGTCGTAATGCATCTGGGCGTCCGCACCGCCGGCACAGATCAGGCCGCGATCGGTCTCGATCGATGCGCCGTAAGCCCGCAGGCCCGGCAGACTGCCAACCGTGCGCCACGACGCCTCGCCCGGCAGCAAGGCGTAGATCGCGTCGTACCAGAACTTCGTGCCCTTTTCCCAAGGCATCTTGTCGGGAAAGTTTGTCCCTCCCGCGACGAGCAGGGCCTCGCCACTGGCGCCGGCATACAACCCGCCCAGGCCCTTGGCGTCCGGGAGCGGTGGCAGCTGCGTCCAGGTGGTGGTCGCCTCGGTCTGTTGAGCGCCGAAGCACGGCGGCAGCGCAACGCTCCAGCTGCTCCCATACCACACAGCCAGCCAGCAGAGAATGGTGCGGGACACGTTAGTACTCCTGACTCCTTGGGGCGGTCCATCGGCCTACGCGGCGGAAGCCGCCTTGAGCATCGCCAAGAATTCGCGCAGCAGCGGGGTGTTGTCGTGCCACGTCCTGGCGGTTACGATCGTCCCGCAAACCACCACCGACTGATCGACATAGGTTGCGCCGCCCTGCTGGGCATCCGCCGCACATTTGGCGACCGTCGTCACCGTCTTGCCGCGGATAATGTCGGCGGCAGTCAGAATCTCGACACCGTGGCAGACACAGGCGATCGGCTTGCCCGCATGGTAGATCGCTCGGGTGACGCGGATCAGGTCCTGGTCGTACCGCAGGTATTCCGGTGCCCGGCCGCCGGAGATGAACATGCCCGCATAGTCCTCCGGATTGACGTCGCGGAACGCGATCGTGGCGCGAATGTGATAGCCCGGTCGCTCTTGGGTAATGTCCCACGGCACATCGGAATTGGGGGGAATTTCGTGCAAGACCGAGTGATACAAACGCGCCTCTGGACCTGCAACCACTACCTCGAAGCCATCCTCCGGCAGTCGAAAATAAGGGTAAAACGTGTCTAAAGCTTCCGTCGCATCGCCAAGTGGCATCAGAATTTTCGGCATAAGCGTAGACTCCGTGGGGGTAAATTCTTGATTCCGAATCCCTTTGTACCAGATATCGGACGCGGCTCAAGCGGCGAGCCGAAGGCAGCGATGGAAGCCCGGAACATGAAAAATCGGGCTTACAGGGCTGGACCTTGCAGGTTATCTTGAGAACAATTGCAGAATCCAAGAGTTGGAGGACAAAAACATGACAAAAGCCACGAACACTTTCTTGGCGGCTTGGTTGGTCCTGTCGCTTGCCGTTCCCTCGGTTGACGCACAAACCGAATTGGGGGTGGTGATGAAGAAGCACTACTCTTTGAGGTCTGTTTCGTGCAATGGTTGTCACAGTCAGGATGAGGAGGAGAGGACGGGCGAAAACTTGACGCCGTTCGGCCTGGTCATCGCGAAATTAATCGAAGGCCAGAAGATCACGGAGCGGTTGAACGCGGTCAAGGATCTGGAAGAAGAGAAGGAACTGGTTAAGGAGCAGATTGAAAAAGAGTTCGCCGAGACGATCAAGAAGCTGGGGGTCGTGAAAGACGCCAGCGGCAAGACCTACGCCGAACGCATCCAAGCGGGCGAAATCGACGGGCTGAGGCCGCGCAAGTGACCCGCTTTTCCGCCAGCCTTCGTGTTGCCGCGAGATTTCGCCGCAGGTTCGGTGTCGCCGTACTGGTGATGGTGTCGAGCACGCTCGGCAGCGAGGCCTTGGCCGCGGCGCCGAACCCCAGCTTGGACGACGAAGCGTGGCCGCAGCAGATCGAGGCCGATTGGGCGGCGCAGGAACGGCGTTGGGGGCGGGTCGCCGGCTCGGCTCAGGCTGTTCGCGAGGCGTGGCAGCGGAGCGAACGGCTGCTGGCGGACCTGGCGCGGGCGCTGCCGCAGCGGGCGCTGGAGCCGGAGGCGGGATTTCTACTCGCCACAACGCCGCTGTTCTTAGATCCATCTCCAGTCACGCTTCGTGCTTCGCTGGCGGAATCTGCAGGAAACGCTCGATTTCGGCACGCTGGGGAATCGACGGCTGGGCGCCCAGCCGAGTGACCGCCAGAGCTGCGGCGGCGTTGGCGAACCGAACGCTCTGCTCCAAGTCCTTTCCCCCCTCCAGTAGCGCCACCGCCAGGCTGCCGCAGAACGTATCGCCGGCCGCCGTGGCGTCAACCGGCTGAACGGGGAACGCCGGGACGTGAATCGACCCGTCGTCGGCACTGATGCATGCGCCTTCTGCTCCCAGAGTAATCAACACGGCTTGCGGTCCCAAGCCGCGAATCGCTTCGCCGGCTTGCATTGCCTTGTCCCGCGAATCGACTGCGAAGCCGCACAGCAATTCGGCTTCGGACTCGTTCAAGATCAAGTAGGTCAGCTTCCGCAGGCTCGATTCAGACAAGCGACGGGCTGGGGCCAGGTTCAGCATGATCGGGCGACGGTGCTCGTCGGCCAGTTCGATGACGTACTCCAGCGTGTCCAGAGGGATTTCGCATTGCAGCACGATCATGGCGGCCTCGGCGATCCGGTCGCGCGCTCGATTCGCATGGTCGCGACCGAGTCGGTAGTTTGCGCCGGGAGCGACCGCAATGCAGTTGTCTCCGTCGTCGCCGATCATAATCAGCGCCGTACCGCTGGCCACGCCCGTCTCCGTGAAGACAAATTCCGTATCGACCTTTGCGGCGATCAGGTTCTCGACAATCGCGGTGCCGTAGCGGTCGTCGCCTACACAGTTGACCAAGGCCACGCGGCCGCCGGCGCGGGCCGCCGCAACCGCTTGATTGGCTCCCTTACCACCGAACGTCTGCAGAAAGACGGCCTCCGTCACCGTCTCGCCGCGTTTGGGCAGACGGGCCATCTTCATGATCAAATCGACATTGGAACTGCCGACGACAACAATGGGGCCAGACATGCTTCCTCCCGAAAAACGAACCGTGGAAATCTCCCGTCATCTTTGGGATCGCATTGTAGCACGCCTGGCGCAGGGAAACCAGAAACTGGATGACTCGACCCCATCGGGTCTTGTCGCGGTCTTTCGGACAGGACGAAAACAAGGAACAATGAACCATCGACGATAAACCATCGACGATAAACCACCGACGATAAACCACGAACAAGCAACCCCTTGGCCTTTCGACGACTGAACTTATGCGTATCGTTTACCTGACTGCTGGCGCTGCCGGGATGTACTGCGGCTCTTGTCTACACGACAATACGCTGGCTTCGGCGCTCACGCGACTGGGCGTCGACCTCCAATTGATTCCAACCTATACGCCGATCCGGACGGACGAACGGGACATGAGTGCGGATCGGGTGTTTTTCGGCGGGATCAACGTGTTCTTGCAGCAGAAGTCCAGGCTGTTCCGCTTTCTCCCCTCCGTGCTGGACCGGTTCTTGGACCGGCCCTGGCTGTTGCGGTGGGCCACCGCGGGCAGCACGGCGATCGATCCGAGCGTGCTGGGCGGTTTGGCGGTCTCGATGCTGCGGGGTGAACGCGGCTATCAGCGCAAGGAGGTGCGGCGGCTGTGCCGGTTCTTGGCGTCGGACGTGCGGCCGGATCTGGTCGTGCTGACCAACATGCTGATCGGCGGCTGCATTCCCGAACTGAAACGGACGCTCGGCGTCCCCGTGCTGGTGACTTTGCAGGGCGACGACGCGTTCTTGGAGTACCTGCCCGAGCCGCACAAGACACAGGCGTTCGAGGAGATCCGCCGCCTGGTGGGCCATGTCGACGGGTTCCTGGTGCATAGCCGCTTCTACGCCCAATTCATGACCGGCTACTTGGGGATTTCGCCGGACCGCATGCACATCGTACCGCTGGGCGTTGACACCCGGGATTTCGCGGATGCCGATCATCCCGATCAACGCTCGTCCGCACCTCCCAGCGAGCGCCCGCTGACGATTGGCTATTTGGCCCGTTTGGCCCCGGAGAAAGGCTTGCACGTGCTGACGGACGCTTTTCTCGAATTGCAGCGCCGGCCGGGGATGGAACGGGTTCAACTCCAGATCGCCGGCTGGCTGGGCGAATCGCACCGCAGGTATGCCGAATCGCAGTTCGACAAACTGCGTGCGGCGGGCTTGGAGGACGCCTTCCGCTATGTGGGCGAAGTCGATCGGCGTGGCAAGCTCGATTTTCTGCGGTCGCTGGACGTGCTGTCCGTGCCGACGGTGCAACGGGAACCGAAGGGCTTGTTCGTCCTCGAATCGCTGGCGGCCGGCGTTCCCGTCGTGCTGCCGGATCATGGCGCGTTTCCCGAGTTGATCGCGTCCACCGGCGGCGGCTGCCTCACACGTCCCAACGACTCGGCCGCGTTGGCGGATGCCTTGGCCGAGGTGCTGGCGGATGCCGCCACCCGTCGCCGCTATGCCGAGTCCGGCCGCCGAGCGGTGCATCAGCAGCGAAATGCAGACGTGATGGCCCAGGCGACGCGGGACGTGTTTCAGCAATATGTCCCGCGGGAGACGTAACCGCCTTGCCGGCAGCGCTCATGGAGGCACATCCCGGGTCGGAGGGTCAGGGTTCGGATCGGATGGGTTCCGGTCGGCGGCGGGTATGTCCAGCCGTTGCCAGTCGTCGTCGGTCAATCCATAGGTTTGGATATCCAGGCTACCGCTGCGCGAGCCAGGGCAGACGAGGATCGCTGCCACGTCGGGGTGGCGGAGGCAATACTGTCGAGTTTCTTCCGGCCCCATGACAAAGCATGCGGTCGCTAGGCCGTCGGCCAAAGCTGCGTTGGGCGCCAGCACGGTCGCCGACAGCACGCCTTCGGCCGGCCAGCCGGTGCGCGGGTCCAGGACGTGCCCGTAACGGCGTCCCTGGTGGTGGAAGAACTGGACGCCGGATCCCGAGGTTCCCAGGGCTCGGTCGCGAAGCCAGATTTCCGCCAGCCGCTGCGTGGACTTGAGGGGATGCCGCAGCGCCACCGACCAGCCTCGCGGCTGGGCCTCGTCCGCGGACCTCGAACCGCCGGCCAACACGCTGCTTTGCCCGCCGTGTACCAGAAAATCTTCGACTCCCGCCTTGCGGAGGAGTTCGGCACACCGGTCCAAAGCGTAGCCTTTGCCGAGCGAATTCAAGTTGATTTCGACGCCTCGCTGCAAGAAGTGAAGCGTATGCCGCCCCTCGTCCAGTTCCAGCCAGCGATAACCGACGCGAGCCAACGCTTGCTGCAACGCCTCCGGGTCCGGCAGCCGGCCTTCGCGGCGATAGAAGCCCCAGGTTTTCGACAGCGGCCCGGCGGTCACGTCAAACGCGCCGTTCGTTTCCCGCGACAGTTGCACGGCCAAGTGCAGAATCTCGAACAGCCGGCCCTCGACGGCAACCGGCCCGTCCGCTCCGCGGCGGTTGATGTCCATGACCTCGCTGTGAGGCTGATAGACCGTCATCTGGGCTTCCAGCACCTCGACCAAATCCAGGGCCCGCAACGCCGCTTCGGTCGCCCGTCCGTGCTTGCCGGCGTTGAGGTAGATCTCAAAGTCGGTGGCCATCGCCCGGCGACTGATCTGCATCAGGTAGGAAGCGGCCGCCGCATCGGCGCGCGCGGCGGTCGGCGCAGGCAGCGCCGGATCGCCGCTATCGACGAGCGATTGCAAGGCGTCGACGGCGGCTCGACCACGAAGAAAATCACGGCGTGTGCTCTTGCGTGGTGAAGTCATCCGATCCGAGACGGTTTATCGACCGAATCGGGTCGAGTCCGCGCTTCCTCTACCAAAACCGCGTTGGTAACTCGGATGCCTTCCACGGCGTGGCGGACAATTTCCTGGGCCAGCTGCTTGTGGTAGAAGCAGTTGACCTTGCCCGAGATCATCAGCCGTTCCTCCGCGGCGTCCACTGTCAGGTGCTGCAGCGCAAAAACCGGGCTGGCCTGCAGTGCCGCCTGAGCTTTTTGCACCGCACCTTCCTGTGCGTGTCGCAACATGCCCCGATTCCTTTGGAGATCCAACTCGCTACCACTGCTCCCAACATGGGACGGCATTTTCGCCAGAATTTAACCTAGCAGATTCACCCCGAAATGCAAGCAGACATGCCAGCTACGGGATTCGCAGCTGGCGCCTGCGGATGGCGTTAAACGAGCTGTTGCGAGCTTGTTGGGGCACACTATTTCTGTTCGGCGGGCCCCAGTTGCCAGCCGTTGGCGTCCGCCACCAGTTCTGTGGCGCCGCGATATCGATCGTACACCGCATGCATCTGGTCGATGGAATCGAAATAGCCGACGACGAACGCGGCACTGAACGAGCCGCCCGCGGGAATCGGCCGGCCACCGAATTCCTGGATCATGCAGATATAACCGCGCTGGTGGCACCAGGCTTCATAGACCACGCTGGGATCCAGCGTCATGCCGGCCAGCCAGGGGCCGGCACGGCCGGTGGCCGGGTCGCGCAGCCGATAGGCGCGAATGAACCGTTGGGGAATGGGGGCTTCCTCGCGGGCGTAGAAGAATTTCTCGTCGGGGGCGAAATCCTGGAAGAACTCGCTCGCGGGAATCCGCTGCCCCTCCGGGCCGCCCAAGTAGCTGAGGTAAATCTCCTCGAACGTATCCCCTTGCTTGTGCCGAAGGTGACCGGGCATGTCAATCCGCAGGAACATCGCCTCGCTGCTGTTGACGGCGTCGATGCGCTGCATCGAGACAAAGTACCGCTGGCCCGCGGGAAACACGATCAGCTGCGTCCACCGCGAACCGGTCTTCTTGCCCGGCGCCGCCGTGCGGTATTGAAAGCTCTGCCGCACGGCCACGAAATCCTCGCCGCGTATCACTTCCGGGGTCAATTGCTTGGCCTGGGTGCAGATTTGAGGCCCCTCGATCGATCGCTTGGCGCGGCGGCCGTGCCACGGATTGTTGAACTGGTAGACCAGTTCCGGGTCGAGCTGGTCGCGATACGCTTCGTCGCTGCCCGGTTCCATGATCCAGTCGGCGATATCCAGGCCGAAGCCCGCGTCGCGAAAACCCGTCTTCTTGTCCAGCAGCGACTGGGCGGCCACGCCGGACACGTAACCCTGCTTGCGGATCGCCGCTTCGAGCTGCGGCGTGACGATCTTGACCTCCGCGTCGCTCTCGGTCACTTGGTAGTCTGCCGCCGGCGCGGCGGAGGTCGTCAGGGCCAGTCCGGCCACCAGGATCAGCGAAACGCCAATCCGGCGGGCCGATGGAGGAACGTCGTGGTTGGGCTTGCGTAACATGCAGTGGTTCTCCTGGGGACGGTTGCGAGGTTCTTTCTACTGTGCCTGCTCGATGATCTCGACACCGGACAGCAACGGCGGCAGTTCTGTGCCTGCGGTCAGCGTGATCTTCAATTCACGCTCGCCAGGGATCTCGTCAAAGGTTCGCACGAGCGTCCGTAGCGGGCCGCCGGCGGCGGTCACCACGTCCAGTGCAGAGAGTACCGGTTGGCCTTGCAGGGCCACATCGAACACTCGCTGGCCGGGCTGCCGCGCGGCGTCCGGTTCCAGGAAGTGCAGCCGCACGGTGAAGCGGCGATCCGGTGTGGCCGGCTCGGCGGACGCCTGCGCCGCATCGGCGGCGGAGCCGCCCGGCGATTCAAGTTCCAGCAGCAGTTTCGGCGAACGCTTGTTATCGCCATCGGCCGAGACGGCTACGCGCTTGCCCGAGCCGCCGATGATCAGCGCCAGAGCGTGGCCGTGTTGCCAATCCGGCCGATCCACGATTTCCTGCACCACGTGGCCCAAGTCCGGCGTGCGATGGTCGGGCCCAGGCTTGGCGTTCGCCGTCCAGGCTTTGGGCTCCCAATTCGCTACGGCTTGGGTGAGCGGCCGCTGGGTGATATTGAACGCGGTGGTGGAAAACGGGGCCGCATCGTCGGCCGCCTGACCGCGAATCTCCAGCCGCGTGGGCTCGTCGCTGCCTTCGCCCACCTCGAATTGCACGTGCGCGCTCTTGATCTTCATGCCGGGCGACAACGGGACCTTGGGAAATCGCAAGCCCACCGTCTGGATCGTCTTGTCGACGGTCAGTTCCAAATCGCTGCTGGTCAGACTCACCTCACCCGTGGCCGACTCTTCCGCATCATCCTGAGACTCGGCAATCGAAACGGTGATCGGAGGCACCGTCCTTTGGGGCACTTCCATGCGGATCGTCAGCTCGCGGAAGCCTTCGCCGCCTGAAGCGGCGACCCACGCCAGGGCGTCACCGGAAACGCGGCTGCTGTGCTTGCGAAACCAGCGCAACGTTCCGTCCAACGCTAGGTCTACCTCCGGCGATGTGCCCTCGTCGGGAGGATAGTTCACCCACCACGTGCCATCGTCGGCCAGCCGGTCGCCGGGCGCACCGAAATTGATGCCGATGCGGCGGATCAGCGAGTGCGAATCCCCGGGGCGGCCATACAAACCGTAGGTCCAAACCTCGTTCTCCGGCATGTGGACCAGCGCTAGCGACGTCTGGTTCTGGTAAGCGCAGGAACACGTCCGCGTGTATTCGGGCGCATTCAGCACGCCGTCGGCGACGATCAGATTCGAAGAACAACCCGATTTGAACCCGCCAAAGTTGCCGGTCCCGCCGTGATTGGTCAGATCGTAGAACCCGGCGGCTCCGGAACGGAACGTCAACAGATGCTCGCTGGCCACGGCCGTGTTGCACCCGTAGGTCCGCGTAAACCGCCACGGCAATGACCGGCCAGTCACCGGATCCTCGACCGTAATCGGCGAACCGTCCCGCAGGTCAAAGGCGCCTTGGCTCTCTTTGTAACTGGTGGTATTGGTGATCAGCGACTGGCCGTGCAGGATGCAGGGACCGGCGTAGGACAGCGTCGGCTTGCTCCACAGCACGGAACCATCGCCGGCGTGGTGGACCGCCAGACCACGGCTTGTTTCGTCCGGGCTGCGATCCGAAGCCGCCGCTCCCGCCTGCACCAGCAAGTCGTGCTCGTCCGAGTAGCTGAGCCAGGTTCCGAAGACGTCTTCTTCGAGATCCCAGACCGGAACGCCGGTTGGGGCGTCGAGGGCCAGCAGGCGCGCTGGCGGCACGTCTGTGCCGCGGCGGCGATACTGGTCCTCGACCCGCTTGGGCAGTTTGTCCAGCAGGTAGATCCGCCCGCCGCCCGCTACGATGCCGTTGTGCAAAAAGCTGTACCGGGCCTCGACGCGCCATACGACGTCGCCGCCCTGACGATCGAAAGCCAGCAGGCCCAGACTGCCCGCACGCTCCGGAGCCCAGGCGAGTCCGCGCTTCGACGCGGGGGCATAGCTGTAACCGAACCGCTGCTCGTAGTCGCCGAACCCCGTGCCAGCCAGCAGCAGGTCGCCGTACACGCCAAGGTAACCCCACTCCGGCGATCTGCCGTCGGCGCCAGGCGGCAGTACGAATTCGCGGAGCGTGCGGCCGGTGGCGGCCTCGAGCAGCAGGCAGCGTTCGCGCACCACCAGGTACACGCCCTCGTCGGTAGCCACATAATTGGTGCCCCGCAAGTTGGCGCCCGGGATGTGCAGTTGGTTGTAGGCGGTACTCAGCGGCGTGTCCTCGTAGGACTCGTCGTAATACACCTGGAACGTGCCCAAGTCCTCGAATTCCCGTTGCCAGAGCACTCGGCCGGTGTACACATCCCTGGCACTGAGGCTGTTCATGCCCTGGATGAACAGCCGTCCGCCCAACACCTGCTGGCTGGGGCCATGACCGTGTCGCGGCAGCACGTCTTCGTTCGAGCTGCCGCCGAACCACAGCAGGCCCAGCGGCAGTTTGACCAATTGGTCGTCCGATTTGACGGTGTTCGCGATGTCGCCGTAGGCGTGAGTCCACTGGCCTGCGCCCGGCAACATTCCCTCGCGCGAGAGGATCAGCGCTCCCTCGACCGCCTCCAGTTGGACCTGTGGCAAGTCGGCAATCGCCAGATCTTCGACTCGCAAGCCGCCATCCGAGCCGCCCGTTTGGATCCACAGCTTCCCGCCGTAGGGCCGCACGGATTCGTACAGCCGAGCCAGCTGTTCCGCATCGCGCAAGGCCGGGGCCAGCGCTCGTCCGACCACAATCCAATTGGCTATGTAGGGAGGCGCCGGATAAGTCTCCAGCGTCCCCGCCTGCAGCGCGATCCGGTGGCCGTACCAGCCGTCTTGATCCAGCCGACGGCGCAGACGGTCGATCTTGGAAACATCGGGATCGATGCCGACGATGTGAAAGTCCGACGCCGCCGCGACGGCGTGCAACCGATCGCCGTCATCCACGCCGAACCACAACACATAGCCCTCACGCGTGCCGGCGGCTTCGACCAGCCGCGCCGCTGCGGACGCGGCCTGCGCATCCGGCGCCGTCGGCTCGGCGCGGACCAGCATCCGGGGCTCGCTCGACGTTTGGCCAAAGCACAAAATGCGTCCGTCCAGGGTGACGGCAAACAGCCGCCCCGCCGCCGCTGCCAGCCGGCACACCTCGCCCTCGACGCGCTGCGTCCAGGCGATCCGCGCGGGCTCCTGCTCGCCGGGCAAATCGACGGCGGTGATCGCCCCGCCGCCTGCCGCATACAGGCGGTGTCCGGCCTTGATCAAGTCGCCTGTTCCATCGGCGTCGATCTCCCACAGCAGTTTGTTCTTGGCATCGTAAGCCCGGATGCGCGGCGGACTCGCCGCCGGCTTCGTTTCCGCGGCGGTGGCCGTGTACAGGACGTCTCCGGCCAGCACCGGCTCGTTAACCTGGAATTTCGCATCGATGCCGTTGGGCAAGTCCAGCGCCATGGTGCCGCGAACTCGCGTATGCACGAATGCACGCTTGGCGTCCGCGGCCACAAACGATCCACCTTGGCCCTTGCCGCCGAAACTGAAGAACTTCAGCGCGCCCGAAGCCCGATCGAATCCGGCGGGCAGCGACCTGCCGCCCGGCACCAGCACCAGTTCGCCGGCCACCGCCAACTGACCTTGCGGAGCCACGCCGCCGAACGACGGCGCGGCGTGCGGTTGCTTCTGGTACTGGTCGCCCGTGGCTTCGTTCCGCCACTGCAATTGGCCTGTGCGGGCATCCAGGGCATAGAGAAATGTCCCCATGAACGGCCAGATACTGGCCGCAAAGTAGACCGTGCCGTCGGCCACGACCGGTCCGCCCCGCGCGGGCCAGGAAGAAATCAGTCGGTGATTGCCGATCACCTTCCTCTCGGACGGACCGCCCAGGAACCGCCAACGCAACGTGCCGTCCGCCGCCGCGACGCAATACAAGTAGCCGTCGTCACTGGTGAACAGTACAGAGTCCTCGTAAGCCACCGGGGGGAACCGCACCGGTCCATCGGCGTAAAAGGCCCACAACTCGCCGCCGTCCTGCACGTCCAAGGCAACTACCTTGTCCGCGTCGTTGAAACTCAGGAACATCCGACCCTGGGCCACTACCGGCTCGAAAATCCGGTCGTAGGGCATCATGTCGCGGTTCAGCGAATCGTCCCAAACCGGTTCGCGCGGCCCGTCGTGCCGAATCCAATCCAGATGCAACTCGCTCGGCAAATCGTCGGGCGAAGCCGCTGTGTGCCCGGCGTCATAGCGCCACTGAGGCCAATCGCCGCCCGCAACCCTTCCGGCAGCCTGCCCGAAAAAAGCGACGAAAATACAACCGAACAGGAACTTGGAGATCCGTAAGTTCATGGCTTCCACACTCATTTGTTGGGCGAAACAGCGTTGGACGCTGGCGCTAGGAGGCCATGATCGGAGTGCTGTACAAAACGCTGGCATGGCCGACAGTGACCCGAAGCGTCAGCGCGTGGGGGGCGACCCTCTCGCCGGTACTTTGGATTACTGCACACAACACTCCGGTCAGGACCGCGGCGGGCGAGACCTTCCTGAGTCATGTTATCAGGCCGTCGCCCAATGACAACATGGTATCCCGGGGAAAGGGTGGGGCGGAATTTCCGAAGAGCCGCTGGATGTCGGGCGTTGGACGATGCCGCCAAGGACCACCGTTGTCTCGACAGCAATGCTAAGCCGCGTCGAACTCGAATCGCGTGCCGACGTGACAGGTCGCACATCGGCCCGGAAAGGCATTCCACAGTGCGGCGGTGGCAGCCATGCCGGTACAGTGAGCCGGGGCGAGCAGTGGGAGGTTCCAAGTCCGCAGCGCGTCGATCGTCCGGGCCAGACGCTCCGGCGACGCTTGCAGGAGATGCATCCCGCCCAAGACCGCGTGAATCGGCTTGTCGCCCGTCAGTTTGCCGATGTACTGCAACGTGTTCACGACACCGGAATGGGCGCATCCCAACAGGACCACAATCCCGTCTCGAGTCTCGAAGAAGACCGCTTGATCGTCGACCAGCGGATCGGGGAGGGAACAGGCGGCGTCCAGGAAGAACGGTCCGCCCGTATCTTCGAAATCCGTGACGCGCGGCACCGGCCCGGTTACGAACAGCTTGCCGAGCACGGGCGTCGGGGACAGGGTTGCCACCAGGGATCCGTTCTGCCGCCGCACCGCGCGTTCGCCGACCGGCGGCATGCCGATCTCGCGCGAGGTGCCATCCCGGTTGCGGACGAACTTGGGCTGCAGCGCGGCGGGGTGGGCAAAGACGTAGGGATGATTCACGCGCAGCACGTCTGCCAAGCCGCCGGTGTGATCGTAATGCCCGTGGCTCAGAATGACCGCGTTGGCCTCGTGCAACGGCACGTCCAGCTTAAAGGCATTGCCCGCCAGCACCGTGCCTTGCCCCGTGTCCAACAGGACTTGCTGGCCCTCCCACGCGATCCAGTAGGCCAAGCCGTGTTCGCCCAGCAAGCCGGCGCCTTGAGCCGTGTTTTCCACCAGGACGCGAATTTGAATCTTGTCAGTCATGATCTCGATGTCCCGCCGATTTTCTTCGGCATCGTCCGTCTCTCTGCCGGCGGCGGCGGCGAGCGCAGCCCGGCAAGGCAAAGCGGTCTTGTTCCAGCGATCCCGTCCGAAAGGCTTGCAAGATCTCCTCCAAGTCGCCGCAAAGCTGCGAAATGACCTGGATGCCTACGCCTCGTAACATCGTCTCCAGTCCCTGCGAAATGGCCCCGCAAATCACCGTGTCAACCTCCAGATCCAGCAAGCGGGCGGCGCGACCCACCAGATCGCTGCCGGGTAGCGTCATCTCCAACTCGCTCCGACGGACCTCCCCATCGTCCAGGAAATGGACGACCAGGAAATGCCGGGCCTCGTCGCACACGGGCGATACGCGGGACTGCCAATACGGGATTGCAATCTTCATGCCCCCGTGGCGTTGCAGTTATTGGGCCAAAACGCGAGCTGCCGCGATGGCTTTGTGAAATGCCTGGAAAACCGGCCGATCCTCCACGACAGGAACGATTCCGTCAGGCCGCCGAACCGGCAATCTGCAAGAGCCGGGGCTACCGTCGACTCTGGCATTTTGCTGTACATCCTGCGGCGCGATGAGCTCTCATCCCTTCCTGGCTTTGGGACTCGGCATGTCGATGCCCAAGGATTTGATCTTGCGGTGCAGCGTGCTGGGATCGATTCCCAGCTGCTTGGCAGCCGTGGTGCGATTGCCCAGGTGCTTGCTGAGGGCGTCTCGAATCAAGTACTGTTCCGCGGCCGAGAGCGTCATGCCGCTTAGCTCCGACAACGACCACGTCGCTGGCGGCCCGCGGACCTGGGCGGGCAGGTGCGATAACTGAATCAGTCCGCTACGGCAGAGGACGAACGCATGCTCGATGATGTTCTCCAACTCGCGCACGTTGCCCGGAAAATCGTACTCCATCAACCGTGCCAGCACCTCGTCCGCCACGCCCACCACGTCTTTGCCCTGCAGACGATTGAACTTGGTGATGAAATGCTCGATCAGCAACGGGACGTCTTCCCGCCGCTCGCGCAACCGCGGCAGGACGAGCCGGACGACGTGAATCCGATAGAACAGGTCTTCGCGGAACGTGCCGGCTTGGACCAGGCCCGCCAGATCCTGGTGCGTGGCCGCCAGCACGCGGACGTCCGTGGCCACCGGCTGGACGGACCCCAACGGCTCGAACACGCGCTCCTGCAAGACGCGCAACAGGCGGGTCTGCATGGCCGGCGAGATGTCCCCGATTTCGTCCAGGAAGATCGTGCCGCCCTCGGCCAAGGCAAACCGGCCCGGCTTGTCCCGCCGCGCGTCGGTGAACGCGCCGGCTTTGTAGCCGAACAGTTCCGACTCCAGCAGCGTGTCGGGCAGGGCGCCACAATTGATGGCAACGAAAGGCCGGGCCTTGCGCCGCGACAGCGAGTGGATAGCGCGGGCGAATAACTCCTTGCCGGTGCCGCTGGCGCCCTCGACCAACACCGTGCTTTCACTGTCCGCCAGCAGCGGCAACAGCTGAAACACCTGCCGCATGGCAGCGCTGCGGCCCACGATATCGGCAAAGCTGTGCTTTCCGTCCAGTTCCTTACGGAGGTCTTCGACCAGACTCAAGTCGCGGAACGTCTCGACGCCGCCGATCACGTTTCCCCGCCGGTCCTTGAACACGGCGGTCGAAATGCTGATCGGGATCCGCTGGCCCTTCACCCCCAGGATATAGATCGGCCGGTTCGCCACCGGGCGGCCCGTGGCCAGCGTCTCTCGCAACGCGCACGAGGCCTCACAGATGCTGGCGCGGAACACTTCACAACACGAACGCCCCAACGCCTCCTGACGCTTGACGCCCGTGATTCGCTCGGCCGCCCGATTGAACGACGTGATCCTCCATTCTCGATCCACGGTAAACACACCGTCGTTGATCGAGTCAAGTATCACACCGTGGAATTCGTCCGCCGTCGGGTTGGTCATCGTCTCAAATTCGCCGTTCCGTGATGCCGTGAAATCGGGGCGCCGTCCGTGCCGGATCACTTGCCCGCCACGATCAAATCCAGTCGCCGGTTGCGTTCCTCCAGCGACAATCCGCCGCTGCCTTCGATGGTCATCCAGCCATTATAGCCGATTTTGTCCAACTCGGCGCGGACCAGCGGCCAGTCGATGCTGCCGTCGCGGATGTCGACGAATTTGCCGCCACGCCCGTCCGGGTTCAATTGAAAATCCTTCACGTGGCACTTGACGATCAGCTTGCCCAGCGACCGGATCCATTCCTCCGGCAGCGCGTATTTGACGTGGTTGCCGATGTCGAAATAGCACTGTACCCACGGGGACTGGAACGAAGCGATGAAGTGCGTAAAGAACGCCGGCTTGACCCAGAGGTTGTTCCAGACGTTCTCCAAGGCGATGACCACGCCGCACTTTTCCGCCACGGGGATCAGCTTTTCAATCGCCTTGCGCGAAGCGTCCGTGGCGTGGTTCTGCGCTTCGATGTACTGCTGGTAAGGCCCGTTGTCGCCTGCGACGACCCGTTTGACATGGCCGGTCCGATCGTCGAACTCGATGTCGAATTCCCAGGGCTCCGGCATCGGCATCCCGCCCACGCGGCAGGGCACCAGCAACAGCGCGTCCGAGCCATAGCCTGCACAGGCTTTCAGCGCCGTCTCGACATTGGCGATGTCGCTCGCCACTTTGCTTTCGTCGGGGTTGTTGAAGTTGGCCCAGCCGAACAGCACGGCGTGGATCGGCATCCCTAGTCCTTCGGCCACCTTACGAGCCTCCTCGGCCGCCGCCTGCGGGATGTTCCAGACGCCGGATTCAATGCCCTCGAACCCCGCCGCCTTCCAGCTGCGAAGCGTGGCTTCGTCCGGCTTGCCGATCAGCGCTTTGTTGAGCGTCGTTTTGAACGGCGCCGCCAACAGCCGGCCGGCGGCCAGCAATCCCGCTCCCGCCGCCGAAGCTGCCAAAAAATCTCGCCGATGAATCTGCCTCGTCATGGTTTCGTCTCCCTGGGGTAGAAATTCGCGTCAGCCGCTCTCGCTGTCCGATGGACACATTCTAGCCTGCGAGGCTGACGGACTGAATATGGCTAGAGCGCCCGACAGACTAGCGCGCCGAGAAGCTCGAGCGGCGGTTCGGTAGATGGCAAGATCGGCTTCGGGTACGCCGAAGGCACCTTGTTCCCGTGGACCATGACCGATCTTTTCGCTGATGGACGCGAAGGAAGGGAGGCGTGTTGATGAGGTGGGACGGATACAGATAATGGACGGCAGGCCATGTGGCCCGCTCGCTCGAAGACCGGATGGGGGCCTCGGAGAGATGCGGCCCCGAAATCCGTGGCTCGAATCGACGCGGTGGCTTCGACCGCCGGGCTCAGGTGCCGAATTCGGGCCGGCGGCGCCCCAGTTGGGACTGCAGACGCTGGACGATGCTGCTGTGCATTTGACTGACGCGGCTCTCGCTCAGATCCAGCGTAGCGCCGATTTCCTTCATCGTCAGCTCTTCGTAGTAGTACAGGATGATGATCAGCCGTTCGTTGCGATTGAGGCCCTTGGTGACCAGTCGCATCAGGTCCGCTTTTTGAATCCGCCGCGTCGGATCCTCACCCTTCTTGTCTTCCAGAATGTCGATTTCGCGGACGTCTTTGTAGCTGTCGGTCTCGTACCACTTCTTGTTCAGACTGATCAAGTTGACGGCGCTGGCTTCCATCATCATCTTCTCCAGGTCCGCCAGACTCAAGCTCATGTGGTGCGCGAGTTCCTGTTCGGTAGGATGTCGGCCGAGCGTCGTCTCCAGCTGTTTGGTGGCCTCTTGCAGCTTGCTGGCTTTGGAGCGAACCAGCCGCGGCACCCAGTCCATGGTCCGCAGTTCGTCCAGCATCGCGCCGCGGATACGGGGCACGCAGTACGTCTCGAACTTGACGCCGCGCGTCAGATCGAAAGAATCGATCGCGTCCATCAGGCCGAACACGCCGGCGGAAATCAGATCGTCCAACTCGACGCCGTCCGGCAACCGCGCCCAGATGCGTTCGCCGTTGTACTTGACCAGCGGCAGGTATTCCTCGACCAGCCGGTTCCGCAGCGAGGTACTGTCCGGATCCGCCTTGTAAGCCTTCCAGATTTCAAGAATGTCTTGTCGAGCAGCTTCGCTCTTGGCTGGGGTGGATGATTGACCGGAGTATCGAACCGGGGCCACTGCAATCGCCATACAATCCTCCATGATTCCTGCGCTCGCGAGACAGTAAAGTGCCTCGCGTTCTTGTCTCGGCAGCTCGCGTCCCGCGAGCAGCGGCTCAAATCGTACATTTCTTCAACGTGGCTGCGGGTGTCGCTAAAGTTGTCTTATTCGTTCCAGATTAACGGTTATAGAGACACCAACAGGTTAAATATCTATCGGCGGAAATCCGGCCTGAGGTTGAGTCAAACCTGCGGAATTTCGCGCCTCGGCAAGCGCCGTTCCACGGGGACGGTTCACGGAAACCGGCCGCAACGCGCCGGCGACCAGTCGGGCGGCCATGGCGTCCAGCGCCAGGCTGGCGGGATGTTGCGAATCCTGCATGATACAGGCCCTCGCTGCGTGCCCCGCCGCCTCGAACTCCGCCACGCTGGGGACACAGCCGAGAAGGCCCACGGTCAGTTCCAAGAACCGTTCGCTCGCTTCACACATCCGGCGGTGGACTTCCTCGGCGGCGTTCTGGTCCGAAACTCGGTTGACCAGCAGCCGGAGCACCGCCACCGGATCGGTCCCGGCCAGGCGTTTCATCGTGGCATACGCCTCCCTGACCGCGAGCGGATCGGGCGTGGTGACCAGCACCACCTGATCGGCCACCTGCCAGAACCGCCGCATCACCTCGTGCCCGCCGCTGCCCGCGTCCAGTGCGATCAGGTCAGCGTGCCGGCCCAGTTTCTTCAATTGCCGCAACAGACGCTGCTGGGCGACTTCGCCCCAATCGGCAGCGTTTCCCAGCGACCCGCGTCCGGCGACAACTTGAACGCCGCCCGGCCCGGGTTGCAAGACCTCGTGGATATCGCGCCGCGCCGTCAGCACGTCCGCGATCCCCGCGTCGCCGCTCAGCCCGCAGGCCGCCGCGACGGCCGGCCGATGCAGGTCGGCGTCGACCAAGACGACGCGGCACCCCTGGCCCGACAGGGCGACGGACAAGTGGATCGCCAGCGTCGTCACGCCGACGCCGCCGTGCCCTCCGCAGACGACCAGTATAGGCGGAGTCGGACTGCCGTCAGGCACCGTTTCCCGCACCGATCGCAACACCAGTTTTCTCAATTCCGTGGCTTGATCCAACATAACGATCGATCAGAGTTCCAGCATTCCCAACATCATTCGAGCCAAAGTCTTGCCGTCGGCCACGGCGATGTCATCCGGCACGTTTTGGCCGTCCGTCACATAGCTGACCGGCAACCGCGAGTGGCGGAGCAAGGGCAGCAAGCCGCCCAGTCCGTTCGCCTCGTCCAGTTTCGTCAGCAGCAGCGCGGTGACTCCCAAAGCGGCGAACTGGGCTGCCGTTCGGCGGAGGCTTTGCCCGCCGGAGACGCAGCTCAACACCAAATGCACTTCGTCGGCGCGGCACTCGCCCAGCAGCGACTTGAGTTCCTGAATCTTGACTTCGTCGCGCGGGCTGCGGCCGGCCGTGTCGACCAGGATCAATTCCTGGCCGGACAACCGGTCGAGGGCGGCCCGCAGTTCGCGCGGGGTGGCGACGACTTCCATCGGCAGGTCGATGATCTCGGCGTAGGTGCGCAGCTGTTCCACCGCGGCGATCCGATACGTATCGACGGTGATCAAGCCGACGCGCCGACGCTCGCGCAGACGATAGTTCGCCGCCAGCTTGGCGACCGTGGTGGTCTTGCCGACCCCGGTCGGCCCCACGACCGCGACGATCCGGCGTTCGCCGGGCCGCACGACGATCGGTCCGCCGACGCGAATCTCCTCTTCCAACAGGCGGGCCAAGCGGGCTTTCAGCACCAGCGGGTCCGTGAGATCGTGCGGTCCGGCCGCCTGACAGACCCGCTCGATCAACTCGCGGGCCAGGTCCTCGTGCAGCTCGGCGTCGACCAGGTCGGTGAACAGGCGGAACGCGGTCTCGGGAAGGTTGCGGACCGGGCCGCGGGACGGGGGCCGAGACAACTGCTCGACCAGCGACGGAGGCTCCGCCTGGGCGTCGTGGACGGCGGCGCGGAAGCGGGTCTGATAGTCGCAGTCCAACGGCGGCAGTTCGCTGGCCGTACCAAGGCGGCTGGCGCCGGGTAACGCGGCGAGCGTCCCGGGAGGGGCGAGGTCGGACCGGGGGGGCCCGACCGGCAAACGGCAGGGCGCCTGAACGTCGGCAGAGGCCAGCACCTCGACCTGCCGCGCGCCGGGCAACCAACCCAGCAGGCCGTTGCGGACCTCGCGAGCTTGCAGCAAGGTCGCATCCGCACCCAGCGTGCGGCGGACCAGTTGCAAGGCTTCTTGCATTGAACGGGCTCGAAAAGTCTTCACTTCCATGTGGCTACCTCCCCTTAAGCGGCGACGGCCATCGACTCCCGCACCGTGCGGACGGACTCGACAATCGTGTCAGGGGTGATTTCGTCGTAGCTTAAAACCGCCAGCGCCGGCAAGCGGGCGGCGGTCACCTGCCGCAGTCCCGCGCGAACTTCCGGACTGACCAGCAGCACCGGCGGGTGCCCGCTGTGCTGCAGAATCTCCAACTCGCGCTCGATTCGGTCGCACAGGTTCTGGACGGTCAGCGCCGACAGCCGGACCGTCAGGCCGTGCTCGCCGTGCTGGATGCCGGCCAGAACGCGGTTCTCCAGCGCCGGGTCGAGCACCACCGTTCGCAATCGCCGCTGGGCATCGCGGTATCGCGAGGACAACGTGCGGGCCAGACGCCGTCGCACGAGTTCCGTCAGCATGACCGGATCGCGGCGGTGAACTGCGTGATCGCCCAACGCTTCCAAGATCGGTTCCAGGGGGCGAATCGGCACGTCCTCACGCAGCAAACGCTGCAGAACTTGCTGGACTTCGCCCAGCTTCATGACGCTCGGGATCAGCTCGTCCACGACCGCAGGCGACGTCTTTCGCAACTCGTCCATCAGGTGCTTGACCAGATCCCGCGTCAGCAGATCGGCGGCGTGACCGCGAACCACCTGTCCCAGATGCTGGGCGATCGCCGCCGCCGGCTCGAGGATCGTGGCCCGCTGCTGCTGGGCCTGGTCGCATTGATCGGGATCGATCCAAACCCCGTTCCGGCCGCTCGCCGGATCGCAAACCGGCTCGCCGCTCAAATCCGGGCCGTCACCGCCGGATGACAGTGCCAACAGCTTGTCCGGACGGACGCAGCCTTCTGCCACCGGATTCCCGACGACCTTGATGCGATAGTTGCGTCGTTCCAGACGCAAGTTGTCGCGGATGCGGACCTTGGGCAGCACCACGCCCAGCTCGCCGGCCAGTCGGCGGCGAATCTCGGTAATCTGATTCAACAAGTCCCCACCCCGCTTGGGATCCGCCAGGCGGATCAGGCCGACGCCGATCTCCAGTTCCAAGGGGTCCACGGCTAGATAGTCTTCGATTCGCTTCTCGGCGGCTTTCGGGGGTTCGCCCGCCGCCGGTTCGGCCTTTTCCGGCACCGGCGGATTGGCCGCCGCTCGACTGAGCAGGAAAGCCAATCCGGCACAGCCGGCTCCGATGGTCAACAACGGCACGGCGGGCAGTCGCGTCAACACGAGCAAGCCCAGGAAGCCGGCCGAAACCGCCAGCACCTGAGGACGCGAAAACAGCTGGCGCAGGAATTCCCGCGGCAGATCGACAGACTGCGAACTGCGAGTGACCAGCAATCCGGCGGCGAGCGAGATCAGCAGGGCCGGGGTCTGAGCCACCAGGCCGTCGCCGATCGTCAATTTGGTGAACAGCCCGGCAGCCGCTGTCAGCGACATGCCGCTTTGGACCACGCCGACGAACAATCCGCCGACGATATTCACCAGCGTAATCACCAGCCCGGCCACGGCGTCCCCGCGGACAAACTTGCTGGCCCCATCCATGGCCCCATAGAAATCGGCATGTTCCAGGATCTCCTGGCGCCGTCGTTGAGCCTCGCGATTGTCGATCAAACCGGCGTTCAAGTCGGCGTCGATGGCCATCTGCCGGCCGGGCATTCCATCCAACGTAAACCGCGCGGCAACTTCGCTGATGCGGCCCGCTCCCTTGGTGATCACCACGAATTGAATGACCACGATGATCGAGAAAATGACCAGCCCTACGACCGTCTGATTGCCCGTCACAAACTCGCCAAACGCGCGAATCACCTTGCCGGCCGCGTCCAGCTGGCCGGTCGGGGCGGCGGTCAGAATCAGTCGCGTCGAGGCCACGTTCAGCACCAGGCGGCCGAGCGTCGTGACCAGTAACAAGGACGGGAAGATACTGAATTCCAACGGCGTTTTGACGGCGAGCGTCGTCAGCAGCACGATCACCGCCAGGGCGATGTTGGCTGCCAGCAGCAGATCCAACAGACCGGCCGGCAAGGGCACGATCAGTACCAGCAGGCTGGCGATGATGCCCGCCGGGAGAATCAGGTTTTGCCAACGAACCAGGTGCGACATGCCTTGACTTCAACCGCCTCCCACAACCACGGGATCGCGTCCGATAGCACTGACTGCAAAGCCGACAAGCATTCCCAGACAAGTCCGGCAGCGACCCGCGTCGCCGGGATGAAGGGCGGAGATTATCGAAACCGGCGGCGGTTGTCCAGGTCGGTTGTCCGTCCCCGATGCACAAGAAAACCATGAGGGGCGATCGACGGGAACCTTTCCGGCTTGCATCCCGCCGAGCCGGTGGTACAGTAATGTGGTGAACTTCTCCCCGCAACGACCCGTTTGCGCCGGCTGTCCACGCAGTTTCTCCCCACCTGCCACCGCAAGAAAAAGGAGCCCGCCATGCCGAATCGCACCAGCGCCAACCGCCGCAGTTTTCTCCAGGCCAGCCTGGCCGCCGGAATCGCCGCGCCCTGTATCGTGCCGGCGTCCGCCTTGGGCGCCGACGGCCAGGTGCCGCCCAGCGAACGCATCAGCCTGGGCATCATCGGCTGTAACGGCATGGGCCGCGGCAATCTGAGCAATTGCGCTCGGTATCCCGACGTGGTGGTCACCGCGGTCTGTGACGTCTGGAAAGAACGCTGCGACGCCGTCGTCGGCCAGTTTCCGGCGACGGCCAAGGGCCATCGAGATTATCGCGAATTGCTGGAACGTAAGGATGTCGACGCGGTCATCATCGCGTCGCCTCCCCACTGGCACGCGCTGATGGCGGTGGCGGCGGCCGAGGCGGGCAAGGACATCTATCTGCAGAAACCGATGACCCTGTACCCCGACGAAACGCTGGCGGTGCGGAACGCGATCAACAAGCATCAGCGGATCAGCCAGATCGGCACGCAGATCCACGCCGGCGAAAACTATCGCCGTGTGGTGGAATGGATCCAGTCGGGCAAGCTGGGACCGGTCAGCGTGGTGCGAACGTTCAACGTCATGAACCAAGGCCCGGACGGTCTGGGGCGCGCGCCGCAGCAGGATCCGCCTCCGGGGCTGGACTGGGAAATGTGGCTGGGGCCTGCCCCGGCCATTGCGTACAATTCGATCCTGGCCGCCAACAGCTACAATCACTGCTCGTTCTGGGACTACTCCGGCGGCTGGACGCCGGGCATGGCGCCGCACATCATCGACCTGCCCATCTGGGCGCTGGATCTGGGCGTGCCGCTGGTGACCCATTGCTCGGGCGGCCGCTATGTCGTTCGCGACGACGGCGACGCGCCGGACGTGCAGGAGATCCTGTGGCAGTATCCGAACCTGACGATGACCTGGATGATGAGCACCTGCAACAGTTTCGCGTTCGACTTTGGCCGCGGTTCGCCGGCCCGGCGGCTGGGAATCTACTTCCATGCCCTCCGCGGGACGCTGTTCACCGACTACGGAAAACACGAGGTCGTCCCGGAAGGCAACCTGTTGGAGGACGCCACGCCCCCGGAACGGAGCCTCGCCAGCTCGCCGGGTCACGAGCGCGAGTGGCTGGATTGCATCAAGACTCGCGAGCAGCCCAGTTGCAACGTCAACTATCATTACAAAGTGGATCTGGCGCTGACGCTGGCCAACCTGGCGTACAAGCTGGGACGCTCCGTGCGGTTCGACCCGCAAACGGAAAAGATCGTTGGCGACGAGGAAGCGGCCAAACGGGCCCGCCCGGTGTACCGCGATCCCTGGAAATTCCCGGCGGAATATCTGCAGGGGTGAGGAACAGGTCAGGGAGGCGTTCTCCGGCAGTCCGACATTGCCGCGCAGCCGGACTGTGCCCTGACATCCTGACATACCCCCAGCGACTTTTGGCTTCGAAGTTGCGCATTTTCGTCGTCCCCATCCGGCCCCGTGCCGGTGGAACCAGGTTTGGAGACTAGGTAACGTACGAGCGCACGCGCGCTCGATCCGCCCTCGCCGCCGCCAACGGCGGCGGTGGGGCGGCGAGGGCCAAATTTCCGCGCAGCAACGGTTTGGCCGATGCTGGCGGATTCTCCTGTGGGTCTCGCGCACGGCCAATAGACATCGAATGGGCAGACCGCGCCATCGAGGGTATCAGCCGCAGTTAGCGTCTCGGTACCATCGCAGCCAACGCACAGCCATTGCGCCCCGAGGGCGAGAGCCAGCGCCGTCACGCTTTGAGGAATCGGACGATCATGAACAGAACTGGCAGCGACGACCACTCTCCATCGCTCACGTAACTCCCTCCGTCGACCGTTCAGTTTCGCAGACGAACAGACCGCTTGCAGACCACTTCGCCGACCGTCGGCACGAAATGCGGGAAGGGGTGATTCTTGCGGCTCCATCGGCAATCCTCGGCCTGCGGGGAGTGTTATAGCAGGGATCGTGGCAAGTGGGAGCGGTGCGGACAACCGTCGAGTGGCCCCCCGGGCGGGCGCACCCGGCACGCCTTCGGAGATTGCCGCTCAATCAGTTCACCGTTCTATTCTGACCGGATCGGCGGCTCGTGCACGCGATCGTTATGCAACGTCGTTTAACGATTCTTCCGTGGAACAGCAGATTCCCCACCAGATCGGCTTACTAACCACAAGTCACCACCCAAGGCAGACGAAGACGAGCAATGCGATGACAGCAAGTCGCGTTTTCATCGCGGGCCTCTCAGGGCAAGACCGGAATCAGGCGGCGGGGACGGAAAGACGCCACCACTGGCAACCGACCTTACCCCCGCTCGCCTGCATTCTTTGGTTCGGGCCGGCTGCTGGTGCAGATCAAGCACTCCGCTTGCGAGCGATCAGCGCTCGGACCTCGGGGGCCAGTTCGGTAGGCACCGCCATCAAGGTGGTTCCCTCGGCCTCGCGGGCGGCCTCAATTTCCGCGAACTGCTCGTCTTCGGTTTGGCTCTCGTAGTGCGCAAGCACTTTCCGCACGCGTTCTTCGTCCCAGCCTGGTGGAAACTTCTGGGTAGTCATCGCGGCTTGCTCCGTTGGCGGCGGCGGTAAGCGGTTTTCGCCTTGCCACGCAGTTCGTAGGCGGTAATCACAAACACGCTCTCGGGGTCTTCGTCGGGGACGTAGATGTGTGGCAGGCCCGTGTCCGGATCTTCGTAGAATCGAATCTCCATTGCGGACGACTCCCAGGCAAAACGCGGCGACCTTGCCTGGTCTTCCGGCCAAAGCTGCCATCACACCCCAGGGCACCTTTCGAGTATCCTACGGCAGGACGGCGGCTGGGGCAAGGCCCGGCGAGCGCCACCATCCCGCGAGGCGCAATCGCCGCTCGATTGCAACATATGTGCCATTTCCGGCGGCAATTGCAAGCTGTTTGCCCCCTTTCCGGCATTATCCCGTTCCTGCGCCCACGATCAACCAGCGCCCGTTTGGAGAAGACTGATCTTTGTCTGTCCCCCGACGTTTGGTATAAGGCTTGCTACCTGTCTTTGGCCCGTTCTGGGGAAGCGTGTCGGGAATTCGGTGTGCCAGCAATGCCTGCTCCAAGTGCGCGGAGAAACGATCATCCCAGGACCGCGCGGCGGGTCGTGCTGCTTGCCTTCCCCCTGTTTGCCCTCGGCTGCCTGGCGGCGCGAACCGCGGTTGCCCAGAACGCCCGGGAACCCTGGCCTGATGGCTCGCCCGCTGCAGTCACGGCCACTCGCTTGATTCCGCTCTACTACGTCCGGGATGCAGAGAAAGTGATCGCTACGGTACGGGGCCCGGTGGAGTCGCCGTCTCGCCCGCCAGCGTCCCCACGAACCGAGCAGCTTCAAACGCTGGCGGAGGAGCGACGGCGTCTGCAGTCCCAGCAGGCGGCCCTGATGACGCCCCGCGCTCCCCCGACGTCCCCGGCGGCGCAGCCTGTTTCGCCAACGGGCAGGATCCTGGAAGCCGCGGGTCTTATCTCCACGCCACCCCGATCGCTCGAGCAGGATCTGGCAAGAATGGAACGCGAACTCGCCCTTTTGGATCGACAGGAGCAAGCGTTGCGGGCCGACGATTTTCGCGACCAGGCGCAAAGTGCCACATCGGGCAGGCCGGTGGCCTCCGCAGCCCGCGAGTCGTCCAGTGCGGTGGACCAGGTGCGGATCACGGTCGTGGGAGAGGGGCAATTGCATCTGCGCGGTCCTCTGGAGGGCGTCAACGCGATCGCCCGGATGATCCACGAGATCGATCAACCCGTTGGGCAAGTCAAGCTTGGTATCCACGTGGTCCAGTTCACGGCCCAGGACGGTGCCGCATTCGACGGCGTTCCGGGACTCGTCGATCGGTACCTGGCGCACGCCCGGCAGATGAGCGAGACGTCGCAATCGCTGTTTCGGGCCGCGATGAGCGCGGTCGCAGCCCGCTACTATTCGCTCGATCCCAACGGCTTTGAAGAAGCCTTCTTCTACAGCACGTGTGTGCGGAATTTCCGGAGCCTCAATGGGGCGCAAGCGACCGTCTCGGTCGCTCTGCTCGATTCCCGGGATATCGTCACCACCCTGTACCTGGCGAGCTTGGCGACGAACGAAGCGCGGCACGAGATCCTGGCGGAGTTCCAGCGTCTGGTGGCAGCGGAGTTGCCCAGACTGCACCAGCAGTACCAGCAAGCAATCGCCGCAGCGCAAGGCCAGCCCGCGAAGCCTCCTTCTCTACTGGCGAGGGTGATGGGAACCGGCGCCCCGGCCGAGGCGGACCATCCGCCCGCTCCGCGCCTGTCGGATCTGAGTTTTTCGAAAACCCTGTCCTACCTCGAACCGTACAGTGCACAGCCCAATTCGGTCCACCCGATCCAGATCGCGACGGCCCGTTTTCAGCGTGCCCTCCTGGAGCTTCGCCAAGCGGAGGCCGCGGTGGCCGCGATGCGGAACGACCGCCTGCTGCTGGCGTTCACCTCGTCCCACCGGCCCCCGTCCGCGCACTTTCAGACGGCGTCGGGCGACGTGATGGACGCCGCCTCGTTTGGCTCGCTGGCCGATCGCGTGATCGAGGAGCAAGCGGCCCGCGTCCTCGATCTCCGCGAGGTCACACGGTCCGAAGTCGCCGCCCTGGACGGACAGCTGAAACGTCTGACCACGGCGTTTGAACAAGATCTTCGGCGGCAGTTCTACGAACCGGTCATGGAAGACGTGCGGCGCAACACCAGCGCCCGGAGATTGCAGATGGGCCAGGTCCAGACCACGACCATCCGGACCAATGACCGTACGCTGGCCCGGGTCAGTCCGGGCCAGGTTGCGGTCCTGGACCGTCCCGTCCGTCCCGTGCTGGCCCAGGAAGGGTTGCAGGTGGCCCATGGCCTGGTCCAGGAGGCCCAATCGCTGGCCCAGTACGGGAGTCTGCAGGCGGCGGGCAATCTGGCGGTGCCCGGCGGCTCTTCCGTGTTGGCCCAGGCCGGCTTGATGTCGGTTCCCGGCCAGCACCTCGGTCAGCTCGTCGGCGACTCGGAACGTATTACCGTCTCGGCCGGAGACGACATCGCGGTCACTCCCGTCATTCAACCGGATGGTTTCAGCGTAGCTTTTCACCTGGTGTACACGCATACGCCGCAGCGCGAATCCGACGGCCAGACCCCGCCCCCGGCCGGCGTGCAGCGGCACATGATCGAAGCCGATGTCCACATGCCCAGCCTGGAGGTGCAGGAGGTTAGCCGCTTCCGTGTGGCCCTGGACTCGGACGAGCAAGGCAAGGGGATCCCGCTGCTGGAGGACATTCCGGGGGTGGGGGCCCTGTTTCGGCCGCGTCGCGCCGCGGCCTCGACAACCCAGGAGAACATCATCTTGGTCGAGGCCGTGGTCTATCCGACCGCGCTGGCGCTGGCGGGAAAATGCTGGCTGGCCATCGACTCGACCCACTCCAGGAACTTATCCGTGCCGACGGCAGGATGCGCCGCCGCGCCGGGCGGGCAGGGCGAGCTGGAGGGTTGGGTTCTCCAGACGCTTCGGCGTCAGGCTCAAGCCAGCCTGGGGGAGCCGGCCAACGCCCAGCGGATCGCTCAGCCAGCCGGCCAGCCGCCATCGGTTTCCGCGCCGCGACGGTTTCCACGGTGAGTGACAGGCAGTTCTTGGCAACGATCCTTGATGTGGGGCTATCCAGAAAGCAAGCGCGTTGAACGGGTATGGCAGGCCGAATTTCAGCAACGAATCTGGTGGGCTTCCTGCTGGCCGCCCTGGCTGCTGCTGTGGTGTACGGCCAGCCATTGGTGCCCCGGGACGGCGGGCTGACTCGGGAGGCGACGCCGCAGCCATTTGGCACCCCGGCACCGCCGGTCCCTGCCAATCTGGGACAAGCTCAAGCGGCTTACGCTCAGGCACTTGCTTTGGAGCAATCCCAGCATCCTGCGAGCATCGACTACTACTACGCCGCGATCTCGGCTTCCTGGCTCGCGCTGACTGCCGCTTCCCCCGCTGCCGGCGCCCCACCGCCCCTCGATCCCCAGGCTTGGGCCATCTACCACGACAGCCTCGCTCGACTGATCCTGGCGGGACAGCGGCACGGGCGGCTCGATCCGCGCCGCGGCCTGACCGTCAATACGGCTTCCGGTCAGATCTTGATCCCCACGCGCTATTTCGGGTTTTCCTGGAAGCCCGAGGATTTCCACCAGTTGCTGGTCGTGAGTGACTATCGCACCAAGCGGCCACGGCACGTGTACCGCCGCCCCGGACTCGGCGTGCCCCTGGTCGTCATGCGGTACCAGAACGGCGGCGGCTTTTTCCGAGAACAGCATCCCTTTCCGGCGACGGCCATCCTGCGGCCTGCTGTTGGCGTGGCCCAAGCTCCCGGTTCGCCGTCGTTGGCGGTGGGGGCTGACGCCGGTCCCTCGCTGGACTTCTGCGACAGCCTGATGGTCCGCCAGGTTCCGTGGGCGGGGATGCAACTCGATCTGGCAGCCGACATTACCGCCCCGTTCGCCCTGGTCGCCAGTCAAGCCGAGCAGATCAAGATCCGCGACCTCCTGCTACCCGGATCCTCCACGAATCCCGCGCAGCTGTACTTCGTCGAGCCCTACCGGCCTGGCAAGATCCCGGTGGTGTTCGTCCACGGTTTGCTGTCCGAGCCGTCAACCTGGTTGGATCCCGTCAACGACCTGCGCGCCCTCCCGCAGGTCATGGAGCGATTTCAGCTCTGGGGCTTTCGCTACCCGACCGCCACCTCGCTGCTGGGCTCCGCCGCCGTGCTCCGCGAGCAGTTGCAGCTGGCGGTTGCCACCGTCGATCCTGGAGGAACCGATCCGGCGCTGCGGCAGATGGTACTGGTCGGCCACAGCATGGGCGGGCTGGTCTCGAAACTGCAGGTCACTTCCAGTGGCTCGGCGATCTGGAGTCGCGTGGCGAATCGGCCGCTGGAAACCATCGTCGCCGACGAACAGATCAAGGCCCGGCTGCGGCGCGACACGTTCTTCGAGCCGTCGCCCTTCGTGCGGCGCGTGATCTTCGTAGGTACCCCGCATGGCGGCTCGTCCATCGCCTCGAATCTCATCGGCCGGCTTGCTTCGTGGTACATCGAGCCGTCGACTGAGGCAACCCAAATCCACCAGCTGCTGATCCAATACAATCCGAACACGTTTTCGCCCGACGTCCAGGACGGCTTCCCCAATAGCGTCGACTTGCTCGAACCCACCAGTCCGCTGCTGGCAGCGCTGCAGCAGATGCCGATCCATCCGCAGGTGCGTCTGCACTCCATCATCGGCCGTGGCTATCCCATGCTGACCGCCGGTGACTCGGACGGGGTCGTTCCGGTGTCCAGCGCCCGGCACCCCGGCGTGCAAACGGAAACCTTGGTGCAGGCCTGGCACACCGAAATCCACAGTCATCCGGAGGCCCTCCAGACGCTGCTCGGCATCCTCAGCATGCACTACGCCGATTACCAGACACCCCTGGGACAATAACGAGGACGAATGCCGCTACTGGCCATCTTGGCCAAACGCGCCGAACGTGCTGCTCGTCGTCGAGATCGTTCCGGAGATCGATCCGCACGGGGACGACACCGAGGGCAAGGATATTGCCCTTGCGATCGAAAGCCACCTGCGCAAGCGTCTCTTCGCGGAAGCCGCAATCATGTAGTCAAGTTGGTGCGTTTCGAGTAGTCTCAAGATCTCATTGGTGGCCGACACGCGTGATTCCGGCCCACGTCCGAGATCAACTGCCCTCCGTTTCACTGTCCTCAGGGATAGACCGCGTGTGATCGCAACGAACTCGGTTCGGTCAATACCACTGGTAGGCGTACGCGTGAAACCGTTTAAGCGCCTCGCGGCGGCCTGTCCGATCAGCGTCGTAAGGCTGCCAATCGGAACGGATGCTGCGCAACTGATCGACGAGCCGTCGGTCGGCCAGTTGGGTGGCGGTCCAGCCTCGCGAAATCTGTAACTGCATCGCGTTCTCGGCTCGCTCGGCGCGTTCGGCCAGCAGCGCGCGAATGCCTTCCCGAATCACCGGGTCCCGGCTGTGAACCAGCGGATGCAGGACCAGGATCCCTTCGGAGCTGATCGGATGGACGCTGATTTGGACGGACGGCGCCGAGTCGCCCGCCAGAATCCGCCGCACGTTGTAGGCATGCACCAGGGCATCCACGGGCGTCATCGCGAACAGGTAGGCGGCGATCGCCACGGTCCCCAAATGCCGTTGAAGCAGCCACACGAAATCGCGGCGGTGCGCGATCTTCCAAACCACCAGCAGGAAACCGACGACGACCGCCGAGATGCCGAACAGGCCCACGGTTCGCATCCGCGTCATCCCGTTGAAGCCCACATAGATGGACATCCGATGGAACACGGCAATCGCCAGGAGCAGATTCTCGACGGACCAGATCCAGGCCAGCTGCCGTAGGTGAGGCAGCCGCGGATCGTGCAGGATGCGGCCGCGAAAAGCAGCCGACAACGTCACGGTCGCCAACGCCAGGGCCGCGGTCAGCCAGGCGGCTCCTTCGTGGGCATAGCCCGAGTAGTGAAAGCCCGCCGGAAACACGCGAAACCAGAGCGTCTTGAATTCAAACACCAAGTACACCGCAAACAACGCGATGACCGCCGCCAGGACGTTGCGGATCGCCGCGTACAGCGGCGACGCCGTCGACGTCGGACTCGCGTCCGACAAACCTCGCACCCGGGCCGCGAACGGTTCCAACAGCGACTGCTTCCAGACCGGCCGCAGCAACCCGACGGTTACCCACACCGCAACGATCCACACCAGGACTTGCGTCCACGCCGGGAGCAGATCGTCCAGGAATTCCGAAAACGCGTGCCAGGTCCGATCCCACCAAGCCTTGAACGACGTGACCAGGTCCGGATTGGCCAGGACAAACAGCGCGCCAAATACCAGCACCGCCGCCAAAGGCAGGCCGACGTTCAGCCAGAACAGCCGCGGCAAACGCCGCCCCGGTTGAGACATTGCCCGCGCATGGCAGACCAATCCTCGACCGCCGGCAAATGATGTCTGCAGCGCATAGGCCAGCATATCGAGTACGTAGGGTCGTTGGCCCGCCAAGCACATCGCCGACGCCACGATCAGGAAAAAACCGGCAACGACCCCCAACACGGAGCCGAGCCAGACCAGCCGCACCGACAGCAGCAGGATCATGCCGGCCACGATCCCCAAGCCACGATTCAGCCGCGGCGCTGAACATCCCAGCAGCAACAAGGCCGGTGCCAGCAGAAACAACAGCGCGAGGCCGGCGAACCCTTCGCCGCGGTATAAGGTGAGATCGCACAGCACGGCCGCCAACACGGCCGCCAGCAACTCACGCAGCGGCGCATGATCCACCCGCGTTCCCACACACGACGCCGAAGGAGTCGCGGGTTGGACAAGTTCGGCAGCGACGATTTCGGCCATCTGCGGACTCCTTCATTGCCAGGTGTTTCCATCGTCCCAGATCGTGCGCCAACTGGTATTCTAGCGAGGACCTGACCGGAAGTCACTAGCGGCGTTGTCGCACGGTTGTCGAACGGCGTTGTCGAACGGCACCCAGCGACCCCCGTGGATCGGTGTTGAGCCGCTTCTCCGGCGGGCAAGCGGGTTGACAGACGGCCAATCCGCTGGTCAACTTCCGGCAGGGCAATCGGAGGATTCCCCGGCGTTTTTGTTCATCCCAAGAGCCACGAGGATCGGTTTGCGGAGGAGGCGGTGATGGAGATGGCCAAAGTGGGCCAGGCGGCCCCGGAGTTTGCGCTGGCGTGTGCCGACGCGAGGGACGAACAACGCGGTCTGGTCCAGTCCAGCGAGTATGCGGGGCGCTGGCTGATGCTGATTTTCTATCCGCGGGATTTTTCCTTTGTGTGCCCGACGGAGTTGACGTCGTTCAGCGCTCACGGGTTGGATTTTCACCAGCGAGGTTGCGAGTTGCTGGGCATCAGCGTGGATACGGTCGAGCTGCACCGGGAGTGGCTGAGCACATCGCCTACGGACGGCGGTCTGGGGTCGCTGCAGTTTCCGTTGGCTTCCGACCCGGACGGCGCGGTGGCCCGCGCGTACGGGGTGTGGGTGGACGAGAAACAGGTTTCCACGCGGGGCCTGTTTATCATCGATCCCGCGGGCCTTCTGCAGTACGCGGTCGTACACAATCTGAATGTGGGACGGAGTCCGGCCGAGGTGCTGCGCGTGCTGGAGGCGTTGCAGACGGGCGGGCTGTGTCCGGCCAGCTGGACATCAGCCGACGGGACGATCGATCCCGAACGCGCGCTACAGCCGGGACGCATCTTGGGCCATTATCGCATCCAGCAGAAATTGGGCGCGGGCACGTTTGGGACGGTGTTCGCCGCCTGGGATCTGCGGCTGGAGCGGAACGTGGCGCTGAAGGTGCTCAAACGCAACATCTCCGAATCGCGCGACGCGGTGCTGGCCGAGGCCCGCGCGGCGGCCAAGGTGAATCATCCTCACGTCTGCACGGTCTATGCGGTGGAGGAAGAAGACGGGTTGCCGCTGATCGCCATGGAATACCTGGCTGGCCGAACCCTGTCGCAGGAGATTGCCGCGGGCTTGCCGCGGGACGTGGCGCGGCATCTCGCCGCCCAGATCGCCGCGGGCCTGTTTGCCGCTCACTCCCAGCAGGTAGTGCATGGCGATTTGAAGCCGGCCAACGTGATTCTCTCTGGCGATGGCTCCGCCAAAATCCTGGATTTCGGATTGACGGGGACTCCGCGCGCCTCCCGAATCGCAGACGGGGGCCGGCCCCAGGATCGTCCGCGGGCAACCGCGCCGGCCGATTCGTCCCAGGCTCCCGAACTGGCCGAGACAATGGTGGACGGCGGCTCGGAGTCCGAGGGCGAACCATCGGGCCAGGGAATCCGAGGCACGCCGGCCTATATGTCGCCCGAACAAGCCGCGGGCCGGCAGCCGACGTCGGCCAGCGACGTGTTCTCGTTCGGCCTCACGCTGTTCGAGATGCTGACCGGCCGTCTGGCCCTACCCGACACGTCGCTGGGATCGCTGTTGGTGCGACTCCAAACCCAAGAGCTGGGGCCTAAGCTGGCCGCCCAGGTAGACGAACCGTATCGCGAGTTGCTGGCGGCGATGCTGGCACGCGACGACACGCTGCGCCCGAGCATCAGCCAGGTGCTGGACCAGCTGTCGGCGGAGTGAAGGGCTCCCGTTCGTTGAAGTTCACGCTTCCGCGTGGTGGAATTCAGTTTTACCGGGTCAGCCGTTTATCATGGGGTTGTCCTGCTACCCGGCGAGTCATGGTTGAGACATTTGGGTTGGGGGGTGGGAGAAGGGCTCAGACGTACAGAATTCAGTTTTGCCGGGCAAGCCGTTTATCATGGGGTTGCCCTCCTACCCGGCAAAACTGAATTCTGTACGTCTGAGCCACGGATGCTGGCGCGAGACGCGCCTATGGTTTCGCCTGGTTGGCGAGTCCTTTGGCTTTGGCGGCCAGTTTTTCGTTGGCGGTCGCTTGGATGACCTGCTTCATGGCGGCGGCGACTTCCGCCTTATGACGCGGGACGAGCTTTTCCGCGATCGCCACGGCAGCCAGGCAGGCTTCCTCTTTCAGGACGGGATCCGCCAGATGCGACGTGACCAGCGCGAGGGCTGCGGCCGCGGGGACGTTCCCCAGGGCGCTCAGCACCAGCCGCTTCTCCTCGGCGCGTTCGGCTTGGCCCATGGCGTCCTTCAGCGAGTCGACCTTCTGCGCGTCAGAGGCGTCTTGCTGGGGCACGAGGCGGACGAAAGCGCGGAGCGCCAAGATCTTGACGGTCGGGGTCGGGGGCGACTTGACCAATTCAGCCACGATCGGCAGGGCGTCGGGCGTGGGCCAGTCGCACAGCACGCGGAGCGCGGTGTCCTGAACCTGGCCCTCGCCGTTGGTGGCCGCGGCGTTGACGGTCTCGAGCGCCTTGGCTCCGCCAGCCGATCGCAGCGTCCGCAGCAGCGCCAGTTTGGCCTCGACCGGCGCTGCGGCGATCGCCCCGCTGATCGCCTCGACCAGCGCCGGCGGGGTGAAGGTGGCGGTGAACGTGAGCGACTCCTGCTCGCGAACGGTCTTGCTGGCCGGCACGCCGTTGACGGTATAGTCGATGCGGAGCCGCTTGGCGATCCCTTGGGCCGGGTCGCCAAAGTTGCCGTTGCTGGCATCGATCGCCATCGCGCCTTCCTTGACCATTGCGGCCACTTTCGCAGTCACGTCGGCCGAGGGACCTTCGGGCAAGTTGCCGTACTCGGCTTTGACGATGACCACGTTGCCGCTAGCAGGTCCGCTTTGGCGGGCGACCAGCGAGCCCAGGGCGTTTTCGGCCGCCTGCGATTCGGCGGACGAGCGGGCTTGGACGAGCAATTTCAGCAAGGCGGGCAACTCGGCGGCGCCGGCCTGATCTCGCAGCGCTCGGAGGGCGGCCAGACGCACGGATTCTTCTTCGTCCGCAGCGGCTTTCACCAGGCTGGCCGTCGCTCCGGGGACGCTGCGCAGCCCGATCATCTCGACCGCCAAGCCGCGGACCTTGGCATCCTGGTCAGTCAGCATGGCCAAAATGGCGGCATCGGCCTCCTTGCCGGGGAAGCTGCCCAGGCAGTCTCGCGCGGCGGCGGCCAGTTCGCCCTCGCCGGAGAGCGACAGCTCGCCCAGCAGCGTTAACGCGGGCGCATAGGCCAGATGCGTGAGGTTGCGGACGGCGGCCAGGCGGACGGCCGGTTCGCCCTGCGAGGCCAGGGCCAGCAGGGCTGGACCAGCCGCTGCGTCGCCCCGCTGTCCCAGCGTGGTGACCAGCAGCAACTGTTTGTCGGCAGGCAGCTTGGGCAGCTCGCCGGCCAGTGCGGCGGTGACTTCCTTGCTGGGCATTTCCATCGCCGTTCGTGCGGCGGCCGCGGTCAGGATCCAATCGCCGCCGCGAATCGCTTCGAGCATCAGCGGGAGGCCTTCGTTCTGGCGGGCGAGGATTGCGCCGCGCAGGGCCCCGGCACGGACCTGGTGCGGGGCCGGCGACAGGTTGCGCAGGCGGTCGCAGATCGCTTGCGACGTAGCGGCTTGGCCTGCGGCGGAGAGGGCTTCGGCGCAGCGGAACAGGCCTTCGCAGAAGGCCACCTGGTTGGCGGCCGGCGTCTTGGCCAGCGCGGCGTCGATCGCCGCGGCGGCTTCGGCCGTGCCGATCTGGCCCAAGGCACGGGCGGCGGCTTGGGCGACGTCGGCGTCGCGGTCGGCCAGCCGTTGGGCCAAGGGGCCCACGGCCTGGGCATCGCGACGCACGCCGAGGCTGCCCATCGCGCCCATCAGGAGGCGGCCTTCGAGCTGGTTCAAGGCGGCGCGGAGCGCGTCGTCGGCGGCTGGACCAGGGATGGTCTCCAAGGCCGTACGAGCCATGTGCGCGAGCTTCTCATCGCCCAGCATGGCGGCCAACGTAGGAACGGCTTCCTGGGTGCCGACTCGGGCCAGTTGGCGGCAAGCGGCGGCCTTTTCTTGGTGCCCCGCGTCGGACTTGAGCACGGCGATCAGGTCCGCTTCCTGGGCGACGCAAACGGCAGCGACCGCAGATAGCAGAACGGCGGTCAAGGCGAAAATCAGTTTCTGTTTCTTCATGATGGTGAATTCTCCTTCGAGAGATAATGTTCGGTTGAGGGTTCGATGGCTGCTGCGAGCATGTTTCTCGTGCCGCCTTCAGACGGTTTGGACCGGCTGAAGCCCGCATGACGCGCAAGGTTGGTTAATACACATACGGTTCCCGCATGGCGCGGGCGCGCAGCCGGTTGGCCTCGTCGTCGTTGACGAATTCCTCTTTGACCGGGTCGTACTTGAGGTCGCGTTTCAGCCACATGCAGATGTTGGCAGCGTGGACGGTGGTCATGGAGTGGTGCATCACGGCCGGGTTGGCAACCGTCGGCTGGCGAGTCTTGACACAGTCGAGGAAGTTTCGCATGTGATCCAGCGACCTGCCGGTGCGGGCCACGTAGTCGCCGACGATTTTCTTGAACTCGCCCAGCAGGGCCGGGGAGGAGACGTCGGGTTTGGAGTAGCCGTCGGCGGCGGCGGCCCAGCCTTCGGTACCGTCGAACCGCTCGCCGCACGAGCCGCGCCAGTATTGGTTGCCGCGGGACAGAATCATCTTCACGCCGCTGGCAAAATGGGTGACCATGCCGTCGCCGGTCTCGTTGGCCACGTATTCGTACTCGACGGGCGAGCTCTCGCCACAGTCCAGGCCCGCTTGGGCTTGAGCAAAGGTGTGCGCCCCCCACTCGCCGATGCAGCTGGTGTGGAAATCATAATGCCCGCGCCAGCCGCCGGAAACGTAGCCGGGGTTGAAAGGCCGCCAGGGGCAGGGTCCCAGCCAGGCGTCCCAATCCACTTCGTCCTTGGGCGGCTCCGGCGCGGCCGGCAGCCAATCGTGCCGCATCTCGGCTGCGTCCCAGGGGGCGATGTGGGCATAGGCGGTGTGGATTTTGCCCAGTCGGCCCGTGCGCGCCATCTCGATTGCAAACACGTGATTCGGCTCGCTCAACCGCTGGGTGCCGGTCTGGTAGACGCGGGCATAGCGGGCGGCCGTCTCGACCACCGCGCGGCCTTCGGCAATGGTCATGCTGGACGGTTTCTCGGTAAACACATCCTTGCCGGCTCGCATCGCCAGGATCGAGGCCAGCGCGTGCCAGCGGTCGCCCGTGGCGATCAGCACCGCATCGATGTCCGTCCGCTCGGCCAAAAAGGCGTTGATCTCGGGGTACATCGCACAGTCCTGGTTGCCGTACTGGGTGTCCACGTATTGCTTGACCGCCAGCTGCTGTTTCTTCTGCAGGTCGCAGATGGCGACGAACTGGACGTCGGGATTCCCCATGATCCAGCGCAGATCGCCCATGCCGCGACCTCGGATGCCGATCGCGCCGGTGACGATTCTCTCGCTGGGCGGGACGGCGCCGTCCCGGCCCAATACGGTCGCTGGAATGATCGTGGGGACGGCCAAGACCGCGCCGGCTTGGACCGCCGATTTCAGAAAGTTGCGTCGCGTCGCTTTCGTCTTGTGCATGCTCATTTTCTCCTGGGCAGGTAGGCTCACCCCTTGGCACTGAATGAGGAAAACAGTCGTAGCGGGTGAAGGAAGGCCATCGAAACTCAAGGCCGCATTATAACGCGGACGGCAGGCATTGATACTAGTGATCCACACCATTCCTCCTGCGCGCCGCGGAGCACCGCCAGCAGTTCGCCGAGGATCAGCGCCGTGGCGCCCCAGATATGTCGTCCTTGAAACATGATCCCGGGCGCTTGAAACGACAACGGCCCCCGCATCATCGCCTGCGTGCGGTAATTCCGCTCGTCGAGCAAATGGGCCACCGGCAATTCCAGCAATTCCGCAACCTCGCGGGGATCCGGGCAAAAGTCCGGCCGCTGGGGCGCCCAGGCCACGAACGGACAGACCAGAAAGTTGCTGGCATACACGTAGATCGGCGGCAGCGACCCGAGGACTCGCAGCGGAGCCGGATCGACGCCCAGCTCTTCGTGCAACTCGCGGAGCGCACACGTTCGAGCCGCTTCGCCCTGCTCCGCGCCGCCGCCGGGCAGACAGATCTGGCCGGCATGGTCGGTCATGGACACCGGTCGCAAGGTCAGCGGCAGATAGCACTGGCCGCGGGCTGGATAGAGCAGCGCGACCACGGCGGCCGGCCTCGCGTCCGGTCCGGCGGGCCCCCGATGCCGGCCATAACTGAGTTCCGGTACAAACCGCCGATAGCACCCAGCAGTCGACGGGGCGGCCGCGGCCAGGCGCCGACGCAGGGTTTCTGCCAGATGCTCGCTGGGGGGCTTTGCCATGACCATGCAGAAATCCATACCCGCAACATCACGAGAATGCAAGAACAACACGATGACCGGAGGACAGCCCGGGGAGCCGGTGACCAGATGCTTGGGCATTGTGGCCAGCGGTTTACGGGGACACCTCCGCGGCGGCCGCACCTACTTCGGTTGCGGTGGAATCCAGTACACCTCGTAGGCGCTGGCGGACGGCGAGAAATCGGGCGGGTAGACGCGAGGAAACGGCAGCGGCCGTTGGCTGGCGTAGCGATCCAGGACGACATAGTCCGCACCGTACTTGTCGGCCAGCTCGCGCAGCCGCCGTGGCCCGTGCGCGGCCAGGCCTCCGGCCGCCACGCGGCGCGGGTACAAGGCCCGTTGCCGCTGCCACCACTCGACCAGTTCCACCGCGTCTTGCGGCACGTCTTTCCAGCAGCACACCTCGCTGCGCTCCGCATACCATTTGAATGTCTGCTGCATCTTGGGAGTAATGAAGCAGGCGTCCGGCGGCGTCTGTTGGGCGATCCACTGGCAGGTCTGCCGCCAGTCGTCATACGCGCGGCGAGTTTGGGCCGGATCCCTTTTCCATGACGGCAGAACCTGGACGTCCGCCAGTGGCCGAAAGTCCTGGCGGCGCTCGTAGTTGACCCAGGCCAGGTTCCAGGCTACGACCAGTCCGGCAGCGATCAACGCCGCTTGGCCCCACGCGGGACGGCGGGCTTCCAGGGCCACCGCCCAGCCGGCGACGGCCAACGCCGCTCCCGCCGGCAACGCCACATCGCCGAGGCGATACCAATAGTATTTCAACAGCGTCGCCGCCACGTCCAAGTGGTGCAACAGCGACTGGTCGATGAGGATTCCGATGACTGTCAGCAGCAGCGCTCCACAGACGAAACCGCGCAGCGGCCGCTGGCCCAGGACGCCGCATCCCAGCGAGCAGGGCGTGGCCAGGCAGGCGATCAGCCACAAGGCCAGCAGGAGCGCATGCCGCATGATAAACCAATGCGGGAACCGGTGGAAAACCAAGTGGTGAGGCAACCGCTGGTAGACGTAGATCGCATTGGCTTCGAGGACCGTGGAGGTGGCGACGCCGTGGTTCAGCAGCAACGCGGGAATCAACCCCGGCAGGGCCAGGATCACGGCCGCGGCCATCCCCGGCCACATGGCGGTTAACGACGGTCTCAGGCGGCCGCACGTCAGCCAGGCGAACCCGGTCGCCACCAGCGACCAGCCGCCGACCAAGGGATGAAAGGCGGTGGCAAGTCCCAGCAGGATCCAGGCGGTATTCCACCGCTGACGGAGCAGCGAGCTGAGGGCAAAAAAGATCAGCGCGTAAGCCGTCCCCTTGGCCTCGACGCCACCCACCACCCACTCCCCGGCCATGTGAAAACGGCCGTTGAACAGCAGGAATCCGCAGGCCGTCAGCAGGGAAACAAAAGGTCTGGGGATCACCGCCCAGCTGAGCCGCTGCCAGGACCAGGCCAGCAGGCCCCAAGTCAGAAACCGGCCGATCCAAGTGACCACGGCCAGCGGCGCCAGTCGCGTCAGCCAGCCGAAGGTCCAATAGAAGACCAGGTGCGCGTCGGCCGATGCCAAGAAATGGTCGGCCGGACACCACTCGGGTTGCCAATAGTGCTTCGCCTTGGCCACATAGTGCGCTTCGTTCACATCCGGTGGCGGCCAGCCGGCATAAAGGAAAAACACCAGCAGGATCAGCATGACTTCCATCGCGGCGGCCCAGCGGCCGGACCATCCAGGATTTTCGTCGGCGATCTTTGTCACGGAAGAACCTCGACTAGCATACGTCTGGGCGAAAGATTATAAGACATTCCGACGACCAAACGTTTGGGACTCAGGCGAACAGAAGTTAGAATAATAACAGCCGCACCGGCGCGGCCGGATCATTCGGGCCGCCCGTGCCATGATTAAGCATATCCGCTGTTTTTGAGATGGAAATATACCTATGGCCGTTTCCGCGTATCGGCGGCTCGTTCAAGCTCGAATCATCCGCGAGGCCGAGGGCTACTTGGAACTGCTGATGGCGTGCCCCTCCCGCCTGGAATTGGCCCCCGCCGCGCGGGATCGGGTGGCGCAACGCGCCTTGGATGCCCTGCAGGAGCTGGACGAGCCGGAACGGCACACTGCCTACGTGCGATACTTGCAGGGATTGGCATATCGGTCCATGGACCGGTACCACGACGCGATTCCGCCCTTGCGCGATTCCGCGGAATTGGACCCGGATGACACGCACGCCCTGTTGGCCTTGGGCTGGTGTTACAAGCGGATCGGCCGCTTGAATCTGGCGATCGAGGCGTTGCAGGAAGCCTTGGCCGTCGACGAGAACCAGGCCATCATCCATTACAATTTGGCCTGCTACTGGAGTCTGGCGGGAAATGCCGAAATCGCACTGGATCACCTGGCAACCTCGCTGCAGATCGACCCCAAATACCGCGAGTTGGCCGAGGGGGAACACGATTTCGACGCGATCCGCCAGCATCCCGAGTTTCGGGAGCTGACGAGCGTTATCGTCTGACGCATCCGTGTTCGTATCCGCGCGGCGGCAACGGTCGCCGCCGCTCGTCGGCCTCGGCGCTGTACAGCCCCGCTTCGGCGATGAACGAACCGATACGGGTCAACGGTACGTTCAACGGCTGGTCGGCCAGCAGGCGTTTCGCCTCCTCCGGCGGGACCGCCAAAATCAGCTCGAAATCCTCGCCGTCGCCCAACGCATGTTCGCACGGCGTGGCCCCGTCGTCGGCCGCCAAGCGATAGGCATCGTCGTGGATCGGCACGGCGGCCAAATCCAGCAAGGCTCCGCAGCCGCTCTCCTGGGCGAGACGCGACAGGTCCAGCGACAACCCGTCGCTGATGTCGATGCCGGCATGCAAACCGTAGCGTTCGTTCAACAACAAGGCTTCGTGGACGCGAGGTGTGAAACGAAAGTGCCGGCCCAGCAGGCTGCCGCCCAAGCGGCCGGTGACCAGGATGGCATCGCCCGGCCGAGCGCCGGCGCGGAGCAGCGGGCCCCGCTCGGTCAACTCGCCGATGGCCGTGATGCTGATCGCCAGCGGGCCGTCCCAGACGTTGGTGTCTCCGCCGGCGATCGCCACGCCGAATTCCGCGGCCAGCGGCAACAGGCCCTCGTACAACTGGCAGGCCACCTCCAGCGCGTTGCGGCGCGGCAGCGCCAGAGAAACCACGGCGGCCAGCGGCCGGGCAGCCATCGCCGCTAAATCGCTCAGATTGACCGCCAGCGACTTCCGGCCCGCCAGCGGCCCGTCACATTGATCCCAGAGAAAATCGACGCCGTCATTTAGCATGTCGCTGGTCACAACGCAACGAGCATCCTGGGCCAACTGCAGGATTGCGGCATCGTCGCCCACCCCCAGTCGCAAGCGGGGATGGGGCGGCAAACGGCCGCGCAGCCAAGTGAGAAATTCTGCTTCCATGCCTCGATTGTAACCGAAACGGGAGGGACGGCGGAGTAGACCTGTTCCCAGAAAGGGCTCAGACGTACAGAATTCAATTTTCGCGGTCGAACGGGTTGCTCTTGGTGACCGTTTATCGCCGCGAAAATTGAATTCTGTACGTCTGAGCCTATCCCCATCCGCGGCCGCCTCAGCCACGCCCCGTTCTCCGCAGCGCCTGGGCCACGGCATCCGGTTTGACCGGCATGAAGCCGTACAGCGTCTCGTCGCCGCGGAGAATGAAGAACTTGACCGGCTGAAAATTGTCCAAATCAGCATGATTCAGGACGTACAGCACGTTGTCTTTCGAGATCGTCTCCCAAACGTGCATGCCGACCAGGATATCGCCCGGCCGGATGTTCTGGCGACTGGCGGGGCTGTCGGGACGAACGGCCTGGACCCGCATTCCGCCGCGATAGCGGGAAGCGGACCGCTGGCAGTCCTCTTTGGAGGCGGGAACGAGTCGCAGCCCCAGCATGCGCCACGTCCGCTGGTCGAACTCGTCCTCCGCTGCCGCCGCCGCAGGCAGGACCAGCTCGAGCGTTTGAACTTGCCCGTCCCGCTGGACGCTGACGGCCAGCGGTTGACCGGTCGAGCGGCCGAGCAGAGCGCGCTCAAAGTCGATCGCCCGCTGGACCGGTATTTGCTCCACCGCCGTGATCACGTCGCCCGGCTGAAAGCCGCTTTTTGACGCGGCCGTGCCCTGCCGGATGCCGACCACGGTGAAATACCGCTCGGTCTGCGCTGTACGCGTTTCGCCCAACACGCCGTGGACGACGCGCTCTACCTGCTCCACGCTCAGCAGACGTGCGGCGATCTCGAGCACCTCGTCCACGGGAATCGCGAACCCGATGCCTTGGGCGCCCACGCGAACCGCCACGTTGATCCCGATCATTTCGCCGTCGATGTTCAGCAAAGGACCGCCGGAATTGCCGGGATTGATGCTAGCGTCGGTTTGGATCAGGTCGTGATATTTCTGCGTGGCGCTGACCTGGACTTCGCGATGCAAAGCGCTGATGATTCCCCGCGTTACGGTATGTTCGTAGCCGAACGCGTTCCCCAAGGCGATCACCGGCTCGCCCGGCATCAAATCGCTGGAGATTCCGCACGGGATCACCGGCAACGGACGGGCCGCGTCGATCTTGATCACCGCCAGGTCCGTCACGGCGTCGTTCGCAATCAGACGAGCGATGAAGTTGCGGCGGTCGGCCAGCGTCACCTGGATGCTCTCGACGTTTTCGACCACGTGATAGTTCGTGAGGATGTAGCCGCGGGCATCAATGATCACTCCGGTGCCCATCCCGTTCACTTGGCGGAACGGTTCCGCACCGCTGGCGTCCGGAGATTCGCCGCGAACCAGTTTGCGGCCCTGGATGTTGACCACGGATTCGCGAACCCGTTCCACTGCCTCGACAATCGCCGTGCGCCGTAGCGACGAGGCGCGCGCCGGCGGTGCCAATATGGCCGCTCCACCGGCGCAAGCCAAAGCTAGCCATGCTACTGCCATGAGTCCCGCCGGTGGACGTGTCCGCTTGTTTCGCATTGCAGGCCGTAACTCTGGAGGATCGGTTCGATCTTGCGCCGCTCGTCCGGCGCCGCCGAGGACTCAATATCGCGTGGCGCGCGCAAAAGACGATTCCGCAGAGTTTCATCGGCCTAACGGTTTTGCTTGCTTGATCGGCGGCCAGGCCTGCCGGTAGAGTCACCCCAGCTTGCCCGAAAAGGGGTGATAGCAGCCCAGCGGCGAGCGGCGCGGCCTTTCAGATCCCCATTTGTCCCAAGCCGTCGACCAAACGGCTCAAGATTCCCGTCAAGGTGGGATGCGATTCCTCGAACTGTTGCGTTGCGGCGCGCAGATGGTCCATCAAGGACTGGGGCGCGCACTCGCCGGGCTCGGCTCGTTCGATCGCGGCCAGGATCTCCAGGGCGGCTTGTTCCAGAACCACACGAGTTTCAGCATCGACGTTTTCCAACGCCTGTAACTCGGCTTCCAGTTCGGCCACGGTGGACTTCAGTTTTTCAATCGTTTCCGTCATGGGTCTGCACGTCTTGATCTGCAAGTACAACGAGTGTGTTGGGGATCTTCTCCACTATTCTACATCCCGCATCGCAAGATTGGGACAGGGCTGGCAACCAGATTGAGCAGGGCTGGCCACAGGGCCGGCGGCGGCGCGGTGTGCGGACGCGGCCAGCGTCACTTCGAAGAGGCGTTCGCGGTCCACGTCCGTACGAATCACCAGCGTCGAGCCGGTTTGGGACCAGTCGGAAAACAGCTGGCCGTCGCGGCGAACGGTGGCCTCGCCCGTCAGTTGGGTGCAGGCGATGCTCGTTATGCCGCGAAAACCGGGTGTGCCTTTCCGCACGGCGAACCGAAGCGTCGGTGCGAGGTATTCGGCGGTGCGAACGTAGACGTTGGGGTAATCGACGCGGGCCACCGTGGGCTCGGCCAAGATTCGCCGGCGCGGGGTGCGAAACAGCTGCCGCAAAGAATCCCCGTCCGTGGCCAAAGCAACGGCGATATTGCCGGTTGTCGCGATCCGCAAGCCATCGTCACTGTAGTGATAGCTCTCGCAATGCCCATCTCCGTCCAGGTCGGCCTCGCGGCCGTACTTGGTCTCCAACCAGCGGAGCACCTGACGAGACGTTGGGCTGTCACGCCCTTCGACTTGAACGCCCACCAAGGGAATAAAGGAGTTGCGGATCGGTTGCCAACCACCGCCACAACAGGTTATCAACTGACTCCCCGGGGCGTACGTGGTCTCGGCATCCGGTTGTTTCCAGGGGGCCTTGTCGAGAATGTGCTGCCAGCCCTCTCGCGCCAAATCGGTGGACGGAAACCAGGGGTAGCCCCAGCCGAGCGTCCAGCAGTCGGCGCCCGCGTCGCCCAGCGGGACGAAGAGCTTGGTGTGCTGGTGGTACAGCACGTAGAAAAACTCGCCGGCAGCCCGGTTCCGGATGCGGAAGTTTCGCGACATCCAGTCGAACCATTTCACGTTGGCCTCCGCGTACCGCGTGCCGTACAGCGTATCGAACAATATAAAGGATGCGGCGCTGTGCGAATTGCAGGTGGCAAACACCAAACTCGGCTCGCAACAGATGCCGCCGCCGAGGTTCTTCTCCGTCTGGACGTGCAACCGCTCGATCGCCTGACGCAGGTTGTAATGGACTTTGCGCCCGTCGCGCCACTCGAAGTCCCAGCCGGTTTCCGAGTACCGCGTGTCGCCTGTCAACAATTCGTACAAGCCCATCAACTGGGTCAAGTGCCCGGTGTACATAACGTTCTCGTACAGACACGGATCGGGGGGCTCGTCGCCGTACTTCCAGTAGACCGGGGCGTAATCCCAGACCCGGAGGTCGATCATCCGCTCGCACAAGTCGTACAGTTGCCGTTCCGCCAGTTCCCGATAGGCGGGCGTCCGCGCCGCCATCGCCGCACAGCCGTAACCTGCAAAGGCCAGCTGGTACCGCAGGCTGGTTACCCCCAACTGTTTGCCATCGTTGTGCCACTGCGGCCAGGGGCGGTCGGCGCGGTCCTGCAGGAACGTCAGGTGCGAGAACCAGCGGCTGATCGCCAGCTCGCGGTCCGTCAATCCAACTTGCCACTGTGATCCGCCGGGATCCGGCGGCTCGGAACCCAAAACGGCGAGCGGCGCCAAGAGCGCCAACATCAGTCCACCAAGCCTGCCAAGACGGGGGCGTGTCATAAGTTTGCTCTCCCAAACGTGGCTCTCATGGCCGCAACCACGAACCGTTGTCTGCTCAAACCGTTGATTGTAGTGTACAATCCGCCCAACGAAATCCCCGTTTGCTACCCTTCCCAGGAGAACCCCATGAAACGAATAGCATTTACCGTTTTGGTCTTGACCGTCTGCGTCATGCTTCCCCGTCCCGTGGGGGCTCAACGCCCGGACGCCCCCCGACGTTCCGGCTTGAATCCCGAATCGCGCATGCCCATCGGAAACGTTCCCCTGCCCAAGGACGACGAAGAGAAGACAATCCTGGACGCCTTGGAGCAAGCGCGGCGAGGCTCCCGTTATGCCAACGTCTCCGAAGCCGACGGGCGACTGCTGCGGCTGCTGACCGAGTTCAGCAATGCCAAACTGGTCGTCGAAATTGGCACCTCGACAGGCGAATCGGGACTCTGGTTCGCCTTGGCCCTGCGCAAGACGGGCGGCAAGCTGATCACGCATGACATCGATCCCGGCCGCGCCAAGATCGCGGCCGAGAACTTCAAGAGGGCGGGCGTCGAGGATTTGATCACGATCGTGCTGGGCGATGCCCATGAGACGGTCAAGAACATCGAGGGTCCGATCGACATCCTGTTCCTGGACGCCGACAAGGACAACTACCTCGATTATCTCGACAAACTGGTCCCCAAGCTCCGCCCCGGCGGCTTGATCGTCGCCCACAACATGGTTTCACCCGCTCCCGATCCGCGATACCTCGAAGCGATCACCAAGAACCCCGACTTGGAAACCTCGTTCCTGCTGATGGACGCCGCCGGCATCGGGGTGACGATGAAGAAACGGTAGACATCCCGTATCAGCGTTTGGGCAGCGTCAGGGGGGTGCCGAGGCCTCCCAGGTTCAGGAACCGGCCGCCGTCGACTTGAACGCTTTGGTTGGTGGTCCAGAAGCGGATCTGCTGGGCGGCGGCGTCGGGCGTGGTGCTGCCCTTGCGCCACAACTCGGCCTCGGTCCGCCCGTCGCCCTCGAGGATCACCAGTTCCTTGGCTTTGGCATAGGCCACGCGCCAAGCGCGGGCGGTAAAGGCGTCGCCTTCGATGGTCGCGTTGCCCAACGCCGTCAGCTCGATGCCCGCCTCGCTACCGGCCATCCGCGACGCGGCATCCGCGACGGACAGCTGGTCGCTGGCCAGCAGATACTGGCCGCGGCCCAGGCCTTGTGCCGGATCGGGATCGAGCGTTTGATCCCAGGCATCGACGGGACCGTACAGGGTCCGCACGCGGCCGCGGAACGTCAGTTCGCGGGCTGTGATGTTGCCGGTAATCTCGTCCTCGTAATCCACACGGACGTAAGCCAGTCGCGGATCGGCCGCCGAGGCGTCCGCGGCGGGATTCAAGCCGTTTTCCGCCAGCCCTCCGTCGTAACGTACCGAACTGCCCCAGCCTGGGCCGTAGGCGTGCAAGCGGCCCGTGCTGTGTTCGATTTTCAAGTCGCGGACCTGCAACTGGTCGTACGAGGTCTGGCTGCCCTGGCGCTGCCCTGTATTCTGCACGTACACTCCTCCGACGAATGCCAACTCTTGAACGTCCAGGTTCTCCGGCGGTTTGTCCCGGCTCAAGTTCACCTCTTGATTGAGCGTTACGGTCAGTTCGTGGCCCATGACCAACAGGTCGAAAATCTCGCCCTGCTGCGACTGCTGGGCCCCGCGAACCTGGACGTCGCGCAGGAACTTGGCCGTGCGGCCGTCAAAGTCCATGCGGCCTTTCCAGTCGACGCTCAGCGGCGGTGTGGCAGCCACTGCCGTCGGCTGCTGCGAGTCGCCCGGCCCTTTGCGCGCCATCGCGGGGAATGTCATCTTGCCAGGGCTGGTGATCCAGATTCGGTTGTCACCCCGGTTCAGTTGGATCTTGTCGCCCATCACCGTCAGGCCGCGGGCCGAAACCTCCGCCGGCCGACCCTGCACGGCGACTCGAGCCGAGCCCGTGTTGGCATGGTCGACTTGGACCAATTCGCCGACCACCGCCAGCGGCACGTCGCCCGCCTTCTCGGTGCGAACTTCGCGCAGCTGCACTTGACCGCCCAGAATCAAATGTTCCACCAAGGTCTCTTCGCCTCGGCGCACCAACTGTGTCTGCAGATGCCCGGCGACCAGATCAAATTTCTGGCCCGGCCGCTTCTTGCCGTCGGCGAGATCACTTTTCGCCGGCTTGTCGCGCGCCGCGGAATCCACCCCCTCCGCTTCGGCTTCGTGTCGAACCCAGATCTCCGCCCGTTGCGTGGTCCCGGACAACTGCCACGAATCAACCCGCACGTCGCCATCGGCCAGCATCCGCAACGGCAGGTGCCGATAGCGGGGCTTGCCGGGCGGCGCGCCCGGATCGAGCGACTCGCTGATCCAGACGTGCAGATCGCGGGCTGCGAACTCGCCCTCGCCATGAACGCGCAGCATTCCGCCGCCCAACAGCGACAAGGCGTGCTCGCCCTGATGCGGCTGCAGGATCACGCGTTCATTCCAGGCGGCCTCGAAGGTTTGCCCGTCTCGATCCGCCAACGTCCCATAAGCATGGCCGGGCCCGAGCGCCCGCAGCCGCCCCAGTCTTCCTGCGGCGGCAAATTGGTATTCCAACTCCCGCGCCTCGATGTCGTAATCCTGGTACCGCAGTATCAGCTTCTGACGGTCCTCGATCTTGACTTTGCGGGTCAGAAAGTTGTACTCGAACGACTCGGCCCGCAGCGTCGCAGCGTAGGAAGGCGCACGCAATACGGCCGGCGCGCCTTGCGCCTGGATCCGCTCGACTTTCAGCCCCCGCAGGTCCGGCGCGAGCGAATCGGAAGCCTTCGTCGATGCGGGCGCCTGCGACGGGACATTCCACGACGCGGGCGGAGACGGGGCGGGCAGGGACGGGACGGGCGGAGCTGGGGCGGGAAGCCTCGTAAAGTAGACCGCCAGTCGCTGGCAGCTCAGTTGATCGACCTGGCCGGAGGTCGGCACGCGGACCACATCTACCTGATCTTGAAACGTCGCCACCTGGTTTTCGAAATCGAACTTGAACGGACCTTGGCAAGTGATCTCCAGTTCCACAGACTCCGCCGCCGGCCGAGCTTGCGGCGCGGTCCCCGAACCAAACTCCTTGGGATTGTCCAGCTGTAACCGGATTCGATCAACGTGGACCAGTTCGGCGGAGGCGATCATCGGCGGGCGATGCTTCGACCTGAGATTGCCTCCGGCCGCCGTCGCTTCCGCGGGTGGCGCCAAGTAGATGATCAGATCCCGACCGCTGCCGTAGCTGTTGCCGTAGCGAAACCGAATCGGTTGCGGCGCCTCGATCCGGTCGCGGGTCATCTGCACGTTGTGCGTGCTCACTTCCAGCTGGTCCGCGGCCCCCGGCCGGCTCTCCGGACTGCGGATGGTCACCGGACCGGGCAGCGTGCCGCGCGCCAAACGGCCGATTTGACCGCGGGCCAAATTCACGGGCTCGTCAAACGTCAACACCGCGCCTTCGCCAGCCTGGAGGATCACCGGACGCGCCCCCGTGCGGTCCTCGCCGCCTCCAGAAAACAGGATCAGCGTGCAAGGCTTCAGTTCCAGCCGATGCTGGTCCAACTCGCGGAGTTCCTTGAGCAACAACATGCCCCGATCCGTTTCCAGAACCTTGGGCTGGTCCAACTCCCAACTGCCGGGCGGAAAGATCGCCTGCAAGGGGTTCGAGCCGGCAGCGGCAACAGGGGCCCCATTCGTTTCAGAACCGGCGGTTCGCGGCCGAGCCGCCGGCTCGATGAACGGCACGAGCACCAGCCGGTACGCGAAATACGCGCAGCCGACGATTGCCAGACTCGTGACGAAACGGACCAAACGGGAAAACATGGTTGCCGGTTCGGAATCACAAGGTGTAATTCCGAATCAGATCCTCCCAACGGTTCTTGGCCTTCAGCACCAACTCGATGACTTCGCGCACGGCCCCGCGACCGCCCGCCACCGCCGTGACATAATGGGCCGCCGCACGGACCTCCTCCGCCGCATCGGCTACGGCAACGCTCAGTCCGACGTATTGCAGCAGCGACAAATCGGTCAAATCGTCGCCGATGTGACAGACCTGTTCCGGCTCTAATTCCAACTCGGCAAGCACCTTTTTGCCGACCGGCAGCTTGTTCTCGAATCCTTGACGCACCAGGTCCACCCCCAACTCGGCCGCCCGCACTTTGACGATGTGCGAGGTCCGAGCCGATAGCACGCCGAACTTGAAGCCGGCTTTCTGCCAGAGCTTGATCCCCAGTCCGTCGCGGATATGAAACTGCTTGGTCTCGACCCCCTGGTTGTTAAAGGTGATCCCTCCGTCCGTCAACACGCCGTCGACATCCGACAGGATCAGTTCGATCCGCTTGCAGCGTTCCTCAATCTTCATCTACGGTTGACCCTCCTGAATTGGTTCGTTCAAAAACATTCGCTGTCGCGCCCCGTGCTGGAAGCCACCCCAACGCAGAAGCCTCGCGGATCGCCCCCCCAGCGAGCGCCACAGCCGCCTCCCACCCCAACCTGCCGTCTGGCGTGCCGTGACAGCGGCGATCAGCATCGCGGGCAACGAGGTCAGCAATCGAGTCGCTCCCTCGGTTTCGCCGCGGAACTCGTCGCCCCATCGCTCGGCCAACGCTAGCACCGCTTGCCCCTCCGCGCGCAGGATTTCCCGAGCCCAGCTCGAAACGGCTCAACGGCGTTAAACGGCTGGCAGCTTCCATGCTCGTCAGGTCGTCATCCTTGACGCGGTAAGGAACAGCCGGGCTGCTTGGTTCGCAGAGCAAATCGCGACTTTGCGATGGGCCACGTATCCCACCGGACTCCGGCAGCCGGATTCTACCCGTTCCCGCAAAACGGGGCAATGTTGGCTCGCGAACGGCTGAGGGAGGTTCCGCGGGCACTCCTGGAAAGGTGTCGTCTTCTGGGAAAGCCGCGGGGGCGGGGCTTGTTGGAGTTCACGCTTTCGCGTGCGCGGCGGGCCATGCCCGCCGCAGAAGACACGCTAAAGCGTGAACTCCAGCGAGGTCAACACCTTTTTACAGGCTTGCCATGCTGCCCAGGCTAGCAGCCAGGGCGGCGAAGTGATCACGTCACGCCCTCACGTCACGCGTGATCGCGCGCAAGTCGATCTGTTCCCGAATGCATTCCACGGCGGGCTCGACCGCGGCAGCCACCGGCGGCGACAGCAGGCGGTCGCCCAACTCGAAACTCAATCCGCCTACCGTCACCAGCATCGCCGGGGGCGCGCGGCCGTAGACCAGTCGCGCGAGCACCAGCAACTGGTCGGGGCCCAGCGAGTGGACCAGCGCCCCGGTTCCCATGTCGGCAACGTCCAGCGGCCGGCAAGCCAGTTCCCCGGCGGGACTAGCCAGCGAAGCGTCGATGAAGATCACGCGCTCGCAGACGGCGATGTCCCCAGCAAGTTCGGGCGTCAGTTGATGACACGTGATGACGTGGACGCGATCCGCAGCGACGATCTGCCGCAGCCGATCCGCCACCACCGGTCCAAAGGCGTCATCGCTGCGCAGCGTGTTGCCGTAACCGATTACCAGGACCCGATCGGTGGCAGGCGATGCCGACGGACGGGGATCAGCTGCGTTGTAGTGCATCGACGATCCGGCCACTGGCGTCTCGCAACTCGATGTGCAGCGGCATTTGTCCCATCGCGTGCGAGGCGCAACTCAAGCAGGGATCGTAACAGCGAATGAGCGCTTCGACGCGGTTCAACATGCCTTCCTGCAGCCGGTTTCCGTCCACATATCGCTGCGCCACCTGCTTGATGCCGCGATTCATCGCCAGATTGTTGTGCCCGGTGGCGATGACCAGATTCATCCAACTCATCAAGCCCTGCGAATTGATCCGGTAGTGATGGATCAGCAGCCCGCGCGGCGCCTCGGCCACCCCGATGCCCTCGTCTCGATTGCTCCGCGCCCGAGCGCGGATCCGCGAGTCCAGAATCTGGGGATCTCGCAACAGCCGGTCGATCGTCTCCAGGGCAAAGATGATCTCGACCAGCCGTGCATAGTGATAGTGGAAGCTGCTGGCGACCGGTCGCGATTCCTGCAAGGTGCGAAACTCGGCCAGCGCCACGTCGGCAAACGGGGTCCCGCAACGGTCGCAGTTGTTCAAGCGAGCCAGCGGGCCGACGCGGTACATCCCGTGGGGATAGCCGTGACGCTTGTAGTAGGGAAACTTCATGTACGAATACGGCTCGACCGCTTCGCCGATCAGCCGCTGGTACTCGTCCGGCGGCACCATGTCCTCGACGATGTTGCCTTCGGCGTCCTTGATGCGAATCAGGCCGTCGTAGTGCTCCAGGCCGCCGCGAGGCGTGACCAGGCTCAGGAACAGCGTGGGAAAATTCCCGAAATGCTGGGCTTCTTCGGCAAACTTGCCGATCAACTCCTTGAAAAAGGCGTAGGTTCGCCGGGCAATGGTCATGCCGTCCGGAATCATTTTCAGCATGGCCGCCCGCTGGTCCTCGGTCAGCGGAGCGTTCACCCCGCCGGGTACCATCCAGGCCGGATGTATCCGTTTGCCGCCCAGAATCTCGATCATCATCTGGCCGATCTGCCGCAGCCGGATGCCGTCTTTGGCCAGCTGCGGATACTGCCGCATCAAGCCGAACACGTTTCGTTGAGCGGGATCGGAATCCCAGCCCAACAGCAGATCCGGCGAGGACAGATGAAAAAAGGACAGCGCGTGGGACTGCATCAACTGGGCCAGGTTCATGATCCGCCGCAGCTTGACGGCCGTCGGCGGAATGGACACGCTCAACAGCTGGTCGCAGGCTTTCGACGACGTGACCAGGTGGCTGACCGGACAGATGCCGCAGGACCGGGCGGTCAAGGCCGGCATTTCCCGATAGGGGCGCCCTTCGCAGAACTTTTCGAAGCCCCGGTACTGGGTCAAATGGAACTTGGCATCCTCGACCTGGCCCGCGGAATCCAATTGGATGGTGATCCGCGCGTGGCCCTCGATGCGGGTGACTGGCTCAATGGTAAGCGTGCGATTGACGACCATGCGATGCCTTACGCTCCGAAACGGGTGACAAGCGACGTGTCCGGCGTTCGTCCGGCGATCAGTTCGCTGAGCACGAACCAGATCGCGTCCGCCGACGGGGGACATCCCGGGACGAACAAGTCCACGTGGACGATGGCGTGCAGCGGCCGAACGGGGTCCAACAGCTTGGGCAACTCGACCGTCGGCCATTGAGGATTCAGCTGCACATTCTCTTTATAGGCGCGGTCCAGCACCGAGTCCAGCGAAAAGAAGTTCCGCATCGCCGGGACATTGCCACAGACGGCGCAATCGCCCAGGCTGATCAGGTAGCGGCAGTGCTGGCGGAACAGCCGGGCTTTGTGCAGATCGTCTTCCGTGCTGACGGCGCCTTCCAGAAGCCCCACGTCGACCGTCTCGGGCAACTCCTTAGCATCCACCAGCGGGCTGTACACGATCTCGACTCGTTCCGCCAGTTCCACCAGCCGCTCGTCGATGTCCAGGAACGACATGTGGCAGCCGGAACAGCCGTCGAGCCAGGAGGTCGCCAGGGTGATTTTCTTGCTTTCGCTCATGGGGCGTGCCTCATCTGTGACAAGTACGGCAGGAAGTGCCGGTCTTTGGTCATCTCGCCGACCGAGGTTCCTTGTTTGACCAACGCGCCGGTCGGGCAGACTTGCACGCACTTGCCGCACTCCGTGCACGTGGCGCTTTCCCCCCACGGCCGGTTCAAGTCCGTGATCACGCGGCAGTCGATGCCCCGCCCCATCAAGTCCCAGGTGTGCGCGCCCTCGATCTCGTCGCACACGCGCAGGCAGCGGGTACACAGCACACAGCGGTTATGATCCAGCCGAAAGTAGTCGTTGGACGAGTCGATCTCGTAGGCCGAATTCCGGTACGGCACCCGGACGTGATCGACGCCGCACTGCTGGGCCAGCGACTGCAGTTCGCAGTGCCCGTTGGATACGCAGACCGAACAGACATGATTCCGCTCGGCAAACAACAGCTCGATGATCATGCGGCGGTAACGCTGCAACCGCTCCGTGTTGCTGTACACCTGCATGCCCTGCGTCACGCGCGTCGAGCAGGCGGAGACCAGCTTGGCGCTGCCCGCGATCTCGACCACGCACAGGCGGCAGGCGCCCCAGACGCTGAGCCCTTCCAGGTAACACAGCGATGGGATCCCGATGCCCTGTTCCCGGGCGACCGTCAAGATGGTTTCATCCTCCCGGGCGCTCAGATCGCGATCGTCGATGCGGAACGTTACGACGCGGACCGGCGGAGCTTGGCGTTTCATGCAGTAGCCTCCTTCGCGGCATGGCCATGGGCGGGCGCGTCATTGCCCGCCAGCTTTTCTTCGTATTCGCGGCGGAAGTAGCGGAGCGTACTCAGGACCGGATTGGGGGCGGTCTGGCCCAAACCACACAAGCTGGTCATCTGCACGACTTCGCACAATTCTTCCAGCAACGCCAGATCGTCCTGCGTGCCGTGGCCCTTGGCGATCTTGTCCAGCAGGCCATGCATCTCGTACGTGCCCACGCGGCAAGGAATGCACTTGCCGCAGGATTCGCTCATGCAGAATTCCATAAAGTAGCGGGCCACATCGACCATCGACGACGTTTCGTCCATCACGATCATGCCGCCCGAGCCCATGATGGAACCGGCTTCGCGCAAGGTATCGTAGTCGACGGGCAAGTCCAGAAACTGCTCCGGCAGACAGCCGCCGGAGGGGCCACCGGTCTGCACGGCCTTGAACTTGCGTCCGTCGGGCACGCCGCCTCCGATGGCTTCGACAATCTCGCGCAGCGTGACCCCCATCGCGACTTCGATCAGGCCGGTGTTTTGGATGCGGCCCGCCAGGGCGAACACCTTGGTCCCCTTGGATTTCTCCGTGCCGATGCCCGCAAACCACTCGCCTCCGCGACGGAGGATGGCCGGGACATTGGCCAGCGTTTCCACGTTGTTGATCAGCGTCGGATAGCCCCATAGCCCGGATTCGGCCGGGTACGGCGGACGCGGACTGGGCTGGCCCCGCTCGCCTTCGACCGACGCCATCAGGGCCGTCTCCTCGCCGCACACGAACGCGCCGGCGCCCAGCCGCAATTCGATTTCAAAGCTGAACTGCGTTTCGCAGATGCTGGAACCCAGCAACCCCTTGCGGGTCGCTTGACGAATCGCTGCCTTGAGACGCTCGATGGCCAGCGGGTATTCCGCCCGAATATAGATGTACCCCTTGCTGGCACCCACCGCATAGGCGGCGATGGCCATGCCCTCGAGCACGCGATGCGGGTCCGATTCGAGCACCGCCCGATCCATGAACGCGCCGGGGTCGCCTTCGTCCGCGTTGCAAATGACATACTTCTGGTCGGCGGGCATTTTGGCCACGGTCGACCATTTCAGACCCGCCGGATAACCGCCTCCGCCGCGCCCCCGCAAGCCGCTGATCTCGATCTCGCGCAGCACCTCGACGGGACTCATCTCCGTCAAGGCGGTGACCAGCGCCCGGTAGCCGTCGGCGGCGATGTAATCGTTGATTTCCTCCGGGTCGATGACCCCCGAGTTCTCCAGGACAATCTTTTGCTGCCGCGCGAAAAACGGCACGTCCGTGGGGCACCGCAGCCGCTGGACCGGTTCCCCCCCAAGACTCTCGGCAATCTCCGCGGCATCCGCCTCGGCAACGTGCTCGTACAGCACGGGCGCCGCCTGCTCGCGCGACTGCACCTCGACCAGCGGGCCGGCTGAACAGAGTCCCATACAGCCCACCGACTTGACCCGCACGTCGTCCCGGCTGGCCAACTGGTCGTTCAGGCGTTCGAGCACGGGGCCCGCTCCCGACGATTGACAGCTGGCCGCCATGCAGACGCGGACGCAGTGCGGGCATGAATCCCCGGCCGCTCGCACTTCGGACGCGAGTTCTTCCAAATCATCAAGATTCATCTTCCAGCACCCTCTCGATCTTGTCCAACAATTCGTCCGCCGTCTGTTTCCCCAGCATCGTTCCGTTCAACACGGCGGCGGGAGCCAAGCCGCAGGCGCCTACACAGCGGGCGCTGACCACCGACAGCTTGCCGTCCGACGTGGTCTGGCCCGTCCGGACATGATACCGCTGCTGAATGACGTCCACCAAGTCCCCCGCGCCCTTGATATAACAAGCCGTCCCGGTGCAAATCACACAGGTGTGCTTGCCCTTCGGCTTCAAGGTGAACAAGTGGTAGAACGTCGCCACCCCGTAAACCTTGCTCAACGGCAGGTTGAGTGCCTGGGCGACGTAACGCATGGACGGATCGTCGATATAGCCGAAGACGTCCTGCACCGTGTGCAAGGTCTCGATCAGCGCATGCCCGGCATAGCCGTTGCGGCGCATCGTGACGTCGACCATCTTCCACCGGTTATCCGTTGTCGGCGATTCCGGCTTGATTCGTTTCACGGCCATTGTTTTCACTCCTGAAATCCCGACATCCGGCAAACGGTGGCTGAGCCGCTCGAGGCGACTTGGGCAATGGCCGCAGGTCGCCTGACGCGAACGGCGCGGCGTCTCCGCTGGGCGGGAGAGGGACCGCCTGGCAAGGGCACTCCGTGGAATGCTCACCCGAAGGCTGTTAGACAGTGAGCACAAATATGGTAGAGGAAAGCCCTGTGGGTTGAAAGGCGGCATCCGCAGATTTCTGTCGGGCGCAGATTTCGGCCTTCATAAAAAAACGGCAGCGGGAATGACCGGCTGCATCCGCTAGCTGGTCCGTCCCGCTGCTCGTTGATCGGATCGTCCTGTGGTGCTGAATCGAGCGATCGACTCGCCCTGGCCCCCGGGCTACATCCGCAGGGTCAGACCCAATGACAGCCCTTGCAGCCAGAAGTTTGAATCTTTGATGCCGTCGAAGGACGGATGGTTGCCGCCCGCCGGGTCCAATGCACCGCCAAACCACTGGCTGGAGTTCACCACCGGCAGGCCGCTGGCGTTCGTTTCGATCTGCTCGCCCGCCAAGGCCAAGCTGCTCCAGTAGATAAAGTCGTAGCCGACGCTGGCTTCCAGGTTCTTGGTGAGCTTAAAGGTCAGCTTGACTTCGGCTTCCGGGATAAAGGCAAACTTGTCCTGCTTGTACGTCCCCATGTTCGTCGGCAGCGCGAGAATACCGCCGTTGAAGTAGGAAGTAAACCCGCCCGCGTCGGTCAGCGCCGACTGTCCAGCGATCGTGACGACTTCGTTCATGTTGCCCAAGCCGACTTTGGCCAAAACCGAGAGGATGATGGGGCCCTGCCCGAATTCGCCCAACAGTCCCAGCGTCCCTCCATGAAACTTGTTCTGCGTCTCGAACAGGTCTTCGGCGGTCAGACGAGCGCCGAAAATCGGCGGAGTCAAGTCCGTGCGGTGGTCGATTTGCAGGCCGTCGTCCACGCGGGAGAACTGGTAGCCACCAATCAGGTCCACGCGCCGTCCCGGGGCACAGTACAGCAGATATCGCAGATAACCTTCCGCGCCCAGCACGTCCGTATGGGTGACGGCATGAATGTCCCCCGCCAATGTAAAGGGCAATTGGCCGACGGCGGTCTGACCGGTGGCCAAGAAGGAAGCGGGCCCCACGCCCCCATTTGCACCCGGCCAAGTCTCGAAGAACGGCCGCGCCAGCAACGGGACGCCGTTGTCGTCCGAGGCGGCATGAAAGCCAACCGTTTCCGTCTGAACTCCGAAGAACGAACCTACGGCTCCCAGCCGCTCGTTCGGGTCGAACCAGCCGCCGAACGACAGCTTGCCAGCCGCTTGCAGGCCACCGCTAAGTTCTTCCCCGCCAAACAAGATATTGGCGCCCGGCAAGACCCCTTGCACCCCCGGAGGGCTGGTGGTTACCAACGGCGGCGCATGACGGCCTTCGAGCCAGGTATGCATGTACTCGACACTGACCCAAGGACTGTAGACCCAGGGTTGCTCGCCTTGCCCCCCTTTTCCGGAAGCGGCTTTGCCGCCCTTCTTGCCCGACTCCGGCGGACCGTTGTACCAAGGCTCGGTGGGACCCGCATAGCTCGCCGCCCGGGGCCCCGCGCTGAGCCCCGCGCTGAGCACGTCCGGCGGTTCGACCAATTCAGAATCGTCGCCAATATAGCCGCTGTAGCTTGCGTTCGGCCCGAAACCGGAAACCTGGGCAAACGGCGAGTCGCTAGGCAAAGCCCCCGCGTCCTCCGCCTGGATCTGAGCAGCTCCCATCAGGAGCACAATCGCTACCACCGTTCGTTTTGCGATTCTTGATGTCATGATTACAACCCGCTTCGGCTGAGTATTCGTTTCCACGCTAACAACAAGATCGTCCGGCAAGTACGGAACATGCAGAAGATCCGTCATGCCACACAAAGCTTGCGCAGCCACCCCCACTTAACAACCACCGCGACCGGCGCGGTCCGTCCCCCTGCCAAATGCCGCTATCCGACTCTCTTGCGGAACAGGCTTGACAGATGGCATGTCTAACGTCGATATCGTTTATGTCGGCTGTATCGGCGGCGACGATTAGGCCAATTTGCAGGGTCGTAGCGAACATTCTCGTTGTGCCGATATAATGCCCATGACAAACACACGTTCAGCGTTCAACAAGACTCGAAGGAACGAACACGCCGATGACTCCGCGCGATCCACTCAGCAGGCTCCCCCGAGGTCTCCCCGCTCGATTCCTGGCGACTTTCGGTGGTCCGATCGCTCGCCGGATGGCCCACTGGGGACACCTTCTGCAGCAGATCAACGATCTCGAACCTGCCCTGCAACAAGAATCCGATGCGCAATTGCGCCGCCGGAGCTTGTCGATGCGATTCCGCGCCAAGAGCGGCGAGCGTTTGGACAAGATGCTGGTCGAAGCCTTTGCGCTGGTCCGCGAGGCAGCGGTGCGGTCGGTGGAGTTGCGGCACTTTGACGTGCAGATGGTAGGAGGAATGTCTCTGTTCTACGGCAACATCGCCGAAATGGACACCGGCGAAGGCAAGACGCTGACGGCCACGCTGCCCATGTACCTGCGGGCGTTGCCGGGCAAGGGCTCGCATCTGGCTACGGTCAACGATTACCTCGCTTGCCGCGACGCCGAGACGATGCGACCGATCTACAGCTTGCTGGGCATGACCATCGGCGTGATCGAGACGCCCGATACTTCAGAAAAACGCCGTCAGGCCTATGCCTGTGATATCACCTACGGCACCGCTAAGGAGTTCGGCTTCGATTTTCTGCGAGATCGGCTGCTGTTGCGGCGGATGGGACGACAGGCGGCGGATTTCTTGGGCGATGGCAGCAGCGAACGCTGGGACCAAAGCGGCGAGCAGCCGGTGCAGCGCAGCCCGTACTTTGCCCTGGTGGACGAAGCGGACAGCGTGCTGATCGACGAAGCCCGCACGCCGTTGATCATCGGCTCGCTGGGCGACAAGGCCCGCGAACAGGTCGTCGCCACGTATCAATGGGCGGCGGAGCATGCGCCGAGCTTCGAGGAGGACGAACACTACGATTACGACCACGATACCAAGAAAGCGGAGCTGACCGCATCCGGGCGCCAGTTTCTGCGCACCATTCCCCAGCCCGAGTTGTTGCGCAGCGTCGGTCTGGTCGACCTGTACCAGTACATGGAGCGGGCGATCAAGGTGCATCGCGATTACCACTTGGACCGGCAATACGTCGTCCGCGACGGAGAAATCGTGATCGTCGACGAATTCACCGGACGATTGGCCGAAGGCCGCAAATGGCGTGACGGCATCCATCAGGCGATCGAGGCCAAAGAACACGTCGAAGTCACCGTGCCGACCGGCCAAGCAGCTCGGATCACGGTTCAAGATCTGTTCCTCCGCTACCGCTACCTGGCCGGAATGACCGGGACCGCCCGCACGTCGGCCCGCGAGTTTCGCAAGATCTACAAGATGCGGGTGATCGCGGTACCAACAAACCGGCCCGTGCTACGCAAACGCTTGCCGACACGGATCTTCGGCACGAACGACGCCAAGTGGCAGGCGATCGCCGACGAGATCCTCCTGATGCATCAGCAAGCCCGGCCGGTGCTGATCGGCACACGCTCGATCGACAAGTCGGAACATCTGTCGAAGTTGCTGACGGAACGCGGCACCACCCACCAGGTGCTGAATGCCAACGAAGTCGCCAAGGAGGCACAAATCGTGGCCCTGGCAGGCCAGTCGGGAAAGGTCACGGTGGCAACGAATATGGCGGGCCGCGGCACGGATATCAAGTTGGGCGAAGGCGTGCCCGAGGCGGGCGGATTGCATGTCATCGTCACGGAGATGCACGACGCGGCCCGCATCGACCGCCAGCTGTGCGGCCGTTGCGGACGCCAAGGGGATCCCGGGACCTTTCGTTATTTCCTATCCCTCGAGGACGAAATCCTCGAATCCGGCTTGGGGCCCAAACGGGCGGAAAAACTCAAGGACCTCGGCGAGCGGACGGATGGTCAGGTCGACCGCTTCGCCCGCACATTTCGCAAGGCCCAACGCAAGGTCGAACGGCGACACTTCCGCGACCGCAACGTGCTGCTGTATCACGAAAAACAACGCAAGAAGATTCAAAAGGAAATGGGACAGGATCCCTATCTGGACACGCCCGACTAACCCCGGGCGGAATCGACACGCCCGAGCGCCTGGTAGATGGCCTTCGGCCAGAACAACCTCGCCGATAAGTGGGTTATCAAGGGATTTGCCGGTGATAATTCGTATCGTTCTGGCAGTGAATTGGTCGTGCTCGTGCTCAGCCGCTTGCGGCGGTGCTCGTGCTCGTAATCGAGAGGCCCCTTCGATGACCGAACCGATCTTCGATCATGATCGGCTGGACGTTTACCGGCTCGCAGTCGAGTACACGGCCGAGTCGTTTCGCGTCGCCAAGGGCTTGTCGGGACTTCATCGTCATGCTCGTGATCAATGGCTGCGGGCCGCGCCGTCCATTCCGTTGAACGTCGCCGAGGGGAACGGCAAGCGGAGTCCGAATGACCGGGCGAGATTCCTGGATATCGCCCGCGGCTCGGCGTTGGAATGTGCCGCGATCCAGGACGTTCTCGTTGCCTCCGGCGGCTTGGACGCGGAATCGAGTCGGAGTCTGAAAGGGAGACTCCAGCGGATCGTCTCGATGCTGACTCGGATGGCGATGAAGGGCGACGGCGTGGGCGAATCGCAAGCCGAGTACTGTGAGTTGGTCGATGACGAGCACCGCTTCGCTGAGCACGAGCACCGAGCAGAATATCGGAGCGGAGCCAGAACAATAGGGTGGACCGAAGCGGCGTTTAGGTCCAGCGGTTTGGTTGGCGTCTTCTGTCGCCGCTCGGTCACCCTGGTCGTTCGGCGGGACTGGCCGGAATCCTCGCTGCTTGCCAGCGAGTCGCTTAGGCTCCCGGGCCACGAACGATTGCCCTTCGGAAACCCCTCGTACAAGCGGTCAAACGTAATCTCAAACGCTTTCCCGATGATTTCATGTTTCAACTTATGCCCGAGGAGGAGGAAGGTTTAAGATCACAAATTGTGATCTCAAAGAGCGGCCGCGGGGGCCGCCGCTACTGGATTCACCGACCACCATGCCTGCATCGCGGCCCGCGACGTGGCCGAAGCAGCGGCCCGATCCGCCTTGCAGAAGCGGGCGGTCGATGCCGCCGAGCCCTTCCCACACTTTACCGCCGCCGAGAAGGAACTGCGCATCCGGCTGCGCGCCCGCGGCCGCCAGGCCGGTGACGGTCGCGACGACACGAGGAAGACCCAGAGTATCGACCAAATTGACGCAGAAAACCTGACCGGGACCAAGAAGCAAACGTCGAGGGGAAGAAAGCCCAATGACGGAGCACGTGTTGAAACGCTAAAATAGAGTTGCCCGTGTGGGCATTACGATGGTCAGCGAGGGAGCCAATCCATGAAAATCAAATGGCAGGACTACATCGAAGAGCGCAAAGATGTGATGGCGGGCAAGCCGGTATGCAAAGGCACGCGGCTGACCGTCGAGTTCCTCCTGAAGCAAATCGGTGCAGGCATGACTCACCAGGAACTGCTCGATCAGTACCCCACGTTAAGGCCGGAGCACATTCGAGCAGCGATGATGTACGCCGCGGACGTGGTCACGATGGATGAATCGATCTACCAGTGATGCGGCCGACCCATGAAGATTCTCGCGGATGAAAACGTCCCGAGGGCTGTTGTTGGCTGGCTGCGGAACACAGGACATGACGTCTTGGTCGCCGCGGAGGCCCAACCCGGGGCCCCGGACGCCGAATGGGCGACGCGGGCCGATCAGGAACAACGCCTCATTCTGACGTCCGATAAGGATTTTGGCGAGTTGGTGTTTCGCGACCGGCTCACCAGCCACGGCATCCTGCTACTTCGGCTGGATGACTTGCCCGTTTCCGACATGTTGTCGCGTCTACAAGCGGTGTGGTCGGTGGTCCAGGCAAATCCGTCGGGCCGGTTCATCGTCATCACCAAGGCAAGAGTTCGGGTTCGCCCCATGCCGACGCGAACGTAGGCATGGGAATGTCTTTCTTATCGGGGTTGACTCATTGGGTACTGCTCTCGTGGCCGCAACGCCTCCACAACTTACCGTCTTCGACGCCTTGCTGGCTGCACTCCAGAAGGCCGCAGAGTACAACCATAACGACACCGTGCCCGCCGCCGCTGTCCTGTGGACCGATGAACGGCGGGAATGGGAACGGCTTGTGCCCCGTTGCTTCAGGCGATCAAGATCTCCTTTTTGACCACGTCATCGGCGTCGGAAATGGTCAATTTCAAGCCGCGATCCTTCGCTTCGGCGGCGACTTTTAACAGCGCGATCCCCATCCGGAACACGTCCGCCCGCGACGTCTTGCCGAATTTCTCCTTCAGTTCGTCGATCGTTCGATCGAGATTCTCGTCGATCCCGACGGTAAACGTCTTGTAGGATCTCTCCGCGATCGCAGTGCCTGTCCGACTGTTCACTTCGGCCTCCTCGGTGTCCATCCTCTGCCACGTTTCGCCGACCAACAATGCTGGCTCCAGCGTCCATCCTCGACGAGGCCCTGGGTCGGATTGCTTAGACTGCGATTTCGAGCAGGAGTTCCGCGCAACGGGAGTCGAAATCCGACAAGGGAACGAAACCCGGAAAAAGTCGGGCTGCTCGAATACGATTGCTATGCTAATCGGATTGCCTAGGTTTCGTCAAGCATCATCAAAGCAACATTTACTTGTTTTTTAAGTATTTTTTAAGTAGCCATACTTGAATTCGACCCGACTTCTTGGTACGGTACCATGCAGACATGAGTTTGTCTGTTGGTTCGATCCACGTTGAAAGACGAAAACAGGGCGGAATGGCGACAGCTCGCCGTCGCGACCGGCTTGGGGGCTGGCAAGGAGCCGACACCAGCCCGGGAATAATCTCGTAATCCTTTTTATCGCAAGGGTTTGCGCAATTGTACAGGTTTCCGGCACGCTCCGCAGCGAATTCGCTTCTGGCACGCTGGAACTTATCGCCCCATCTGTCATCATACATACAATTCGATTTTGACTATTTTCTGACCGCCAGGGGTTCGATTGTTACTTGAAATCCCCGCATCCAACGTGGCTGTCTGGGATAGTCCCTTGAGATCAAACGGTGTTGGAACATGTCGAGCGAGCAAGCAGTCAATGCTGACACCATCGAGCAGACCAAGCAGCAGATCCGAGGGCTGGTGAGCGAAATCGCTCAGCTGTCCAAAAGCGAGCTTGGGCCGGAAGAGTTCTATCCCGCATTCCTTCAGCGGATCGTGTCTGCGTTGGCTGCCATCGGCGGCGCAGTGTGGGTCATCCGCGACGGGCGTCGATTGGACTTGGCGTACCACATCAAGATGAGCGAGACGCTGTTGTCGCCGGAGTCGGAGGACGCAGCGCGTCACTTCGGTCTGTTGACCCGCATCGCCGCCAGTGGTGAACCGAGCCTTGTTCCGCCCCAGTCCGGGACGGCGGACGAGCACGGAGCCGCCAATCCCACCCGCTACTTGTTGGTCCTTGCGCCGATGCGAAGCGACAACCAGGTGGAAGGCGTGGTCGAGATCTTCCAGCGGCCCGATGCCCAGCCGGTGACGCAGCGGGGTTACCTGAAGTTTCTGATGCAGATGTGCGAGCTAGCAGCCGAGTGGCTGAAAACCCGCAAGCTGCGTCAGATCAGTACCCGGCACTCGCTGTGGGAACAGGCCGATCATTTTGCCCGTCTGGTTCACGAGCAGTTGGACGTTCGCGAGACGGCGTACGTGATCGTCAACGAAGGGCGGCGGATGGTGGGTTGCGATCGCGTCAGTGTCGGGCTGATGCGGGGCCGCATCTGCAAGATCGAAGCGATCAGCGGTCAGGATACGATCGAGAATCGTTCGAACATCGTCAACTATCTCGGCAAACTGGCCACGCGCGTCGTGGCGACCGGCGAATCGCTGTGGTACGACGGAGCGGACGAGGAACTGCCGCCCCAGGTCGAAGAAGCGCTCGATCGGTACATCGACGAGTCGCATACCAAACGCTTGGCGCTCCTTCCCTTGCGTCGTCCCAAACGTCTTGTGGATGCGCGGGAAACCGCCACCGGCGAAGCGGACAGCGAGAGCAACGAGGCGAACGAAATCATCGGCGTGCTGGTCGTCGAGCAGATCGAGAGCGATCTCCCGGAGGAAGTCCTCCGCTCGCGGACGGACTTGGTTTACGAGCACAGCGCCCGCGCGCTGACCAACGCGGTCGATCACGAGCGGATCTTCCTGATGCCGCTGTGGAAGGCCATCGGCAAGTCGCGCTGGCTGTTCGGTCCCCGTTACCTGCCCAAGACGGTGGCGGTGCTCGCCGCGCTGGTCGTATTCATGCTCTGCCTGGTGTTCGTCCGCAAGGATTTCGAGCCCAGTGCCAAGGGGACGCTGCAGCCGGTTGTCAAGCGGGACGTGTTCGTGCCGGTCGATGGGGACGTGATCGACGTCAAGGTTCAAGATCGCGATTTCGTCGAGAAAGGCGACTTGCTCGTCAAGCTGCGGAACACCGATCTGGAGGTCAAATACCAGGACGTGTTGGGGCAGATCCAGGTCAAACGCAGCCGTTTGGTGTCCGTGCGGCGATCGCTGTTCGAGCAGACGGGCCGTTCGGATGTGCGGGGTCGGGACGAAGTCGAGCGCATTCGCTTGTCCGGGGAGGCCGACGAACTGGAACAAGAACTGAAGACCTTGGACGAACAGTACCAGCTGCTGGCGAAGAAACGCGAGATGCTGGAGATTCGCAGTCCGATTGCCGGCGAAGTGATGATGTCCTGGGACGTGCAGAAATCCCTGATGTATCGCCCGGTGACGATGGGGCAGATGCTGTTGAGTGTTGCCGATCCCAAGGAGGACTGGGAATTGGAGCTATACATGCGGGAGAGCCGCGCCGGTCACGTTCGCCGAGCGCGGGCCGACACGCAAACGCAGCAGCGATATCCGGGGGCGGGCGACCGAGTCAGCTATGTCTTGGCGACAGATCCGGGAGTCAAGCGGGGCGGCACGGTCCGTGAGGTCAAGGCCACGACGGAAGTTCGCCAGGATGAAGGGAATATTGTCAAGGTTCGAGTGGACATCGACCGCAGCCAGATCGGCGACCCGCATCCCGGGGCCACCGTGACGGGACAAGTCTTCTGCGGCCGGAGAGCGCTCGGCTACGTATGGTTCCACGAGGCGTGGGAGTGGTTGCAGATTCACATCTTTTTCTATCTTTCGTAAGCTCGCAGGGGTAGCATCCCGCCCGGTTGCGGTGACAGTCCGCCGGCTTCCCGATCCGAACGAATTTGGAGTCTTAGGCATGAATGTGACGGCGCTATTGATTGCGAATCTGGTCTTGGCGGCGCAACCGGCCGACCCCGGTCGCGGAACGTTCGCTTCGGTCTTGGAGTTGCCCAGTTGCCTGATCTCGCTGATCGATGACGTATCGCTCCCGGCGCAAGAGGCAGGCGTGCTGCAGGAGATGACCGCCAAGGAGGGCCATCGTGCCCAGGCGGGCGATGTCTTGGCCAAGGTGGACGAGACCGAAACCTTGCTGCGGCAGAAGGCGGCGAAACTCAAGCTGGACGTCGCGAACGAGAAAGCCACGAACGACGCCGAGGTCCGCGTCGCCCGGGCGATCGTCGAATTGGCCAAAGCGGAGTACGAGGAATCGATCGCCATCAACAAGAGCAGCGGAGGCTCGGCGATCCCCCCGACGCAGCTTCGTCGCCAGCGAGTTCAATGGGAGAAAGCGGCCTTGGACTGCGTGGCTGCCGACATGAGCTTAAAGATTGCGGGCCTGGAGCGCAATGTTTCCGAGGCCGAGGTGGAAGCGGTCGACAACGAGCTGGAACGTCGCACCCTGCGGGCTCCGTTTGACGGCGTGGTGGTCGAGGTGTACCGCCATCAAAGCGAATGGGTCCAGCCGGGGGAGCCGGTGTTTCGGTTTGTCCGCATGGATCGCTTGCGGATCGATGGCTTCGTCAGCGCCCGCGAGGTCCTGCCCGGACAAGTCGACGGAGCCAACGTGGAGATTACCGTCGCCCTGCCCGGCGGCATGCAGCAGAAGCTGTCCGGCAAGATCGGCTATGTCAGTCCTCAGGTGGGTTCGAATCGGGATTATCGCATTTGGGCGGAGGTCGACAACCTGCCGGGGCGGGACGGGTATCCCTGGCTGCTGCGGCCGGGCACGACGGCGGGAATGGTGATTCGGTTGAATCCGGTCGCCGACATGGCGGGCAGATAGTGGGTCGCGGGCGCCGACCGCGACTCGACGAGCCCAGCAACGTGGAAAACCGATACCGTTCCGATCGGCGCTCGGAACCTACCCAATGACCGCCTGAAGGCGGAACGGCGAACAGGCAGGCACCCCAGGCAGGAAGACGCAACACCCCACCGGCCTCGTGTCGGTGGTTGTGCGGTTTGGCAACTATGGCAACACTTGCGGAAAGTCTGGTCAGCACCACCTCGCGACGGCTCGCCTTGCGCATGCGTCCGGATCTGTCGGTGCGCAAGCATCGTTACCACGGGGAAGGGTACTGGGTTGTCAAAGAGCCCGTCGGGCTGAACTATTACCGCTTTCACGAGGAAGAATTCGCCATCCTGCAGATGCTCGACGGCGAGTCGACCTTGGACTCGATCAAGGAGCGATTCGAGTCCGAGTTCGCTCCCCAGAAGATCACGTTCCAGGACCTGCAGCAGTTCATCGGGATGCTGCATCGCAGCGGCCTGGTGATCTCGGAAACCGCGGGCCAGGGTCGGCAGCTCAAGAAGCGGCGAGACGAAAAGAAACGCAAGGAATGGCTGGGCCGGCTCACCAACGTGTTTGCACTCCGCTGGCGCGGCGTCGACCCGGATCGGTTCCTCAATTGGCTGTATCGCTTTACGTGGTGGATCTTTCATCCTGTCTGCGTCGCGATGTGCCTGGCATTGGGCATTTCCGCTTTGCTGTTGGTGACCGTCCAGTACGACCAGTTCTACTCCCGATTGCCCACGTTCCACGAATTCTTCGATCCGCGTTCGGCCGACAAGTGGATGTACTTGGCGCTGACGATGGGGGTGGTCAAGGTCCTGCACGAACTGGCTCACGGCTTGTCATGCAAGCATTTCGGAGGCGAATGCCACGAAATCGGCTTCATGCTGTTGGTGCTGACTCCCTGTCTGTACTGCAACGTGTCTGATTCGTGGATGCTGCCCAACAAGTATCGCCGCGCCATGATCGGCGCCGCGGGGATTTATATGGAGATGTTGCTGGCGTCGATCGCCACATTTCTCTGGTGGTTCAGCGATCGAACCACGCTCTTGAACAATCTGAGCCTGAATGTGATGTTCATCTGTTCGGTCAGCACGCTGGTCTTCAACGGCAATCCGCTGTTGCGGTTCGACGGCTATTACATCCTGATGGACTTGACCGAGATTCCCAACTTGCGTCAGAAGGCCACCGAGGTGCTGAAGCGGTTCATGGTCGGGGTCTGCTTGGGATTGGAACAGCCCGAAAACCCCTTCCTGCCGCAGAAGAACCGGGTTTTGTTCGGGTTGTATACGGTGGCGTCGGTGTTTTACCGCTGGATCGTGGTGTTCTCGATCGTGATGTTTCTGATCAAGGTTTTCGAGCCGATCGGTTTGAAAATCGTCGGGCAGGTGATCGCAGCGGTTGGGTTCTTCGGCTTGGTCGTCCAGCCCTTGTGGCAGATGGCGAGGTTCTTTTACATGCCCGGGAGGATGCATAAGGTGAAAAAGCATCGGGTGATCGCCTCGCTGGCGGTCGTCGCCGGCCTGCTGGCCGTTGTCATCTTTCTTCCCTTGCCGCATTCGGTCAAGTGCGAGTTTGAGATCCAACCCCGCAACGCGAGCGCCGTGTACGTCGAGGTGCCGGGGCGTGTGGAGGAGATCCTGGTCAAAGAAGGTCAGCCCGTCGAGCCGGGACAGCCCCTGGTCGTGTTCAACAATCCGGATCTGGAGCTTTCCGTGCTGAACCTGGCGGGCCAGTTGGAAGTGACGCAAACGCGTTTGAAGACCGTCGAGCGCGAGCGGTTCCACAGCGACCAGTCGGGGCTGCAGATCGGCCAGCTGACCGAGTTGTTGGCCACGACGACGAAGCAATTGGCCGAACAGCAGCGGGAACTATCGCGGTTGCAAATCGCCGCCCCCGTCGCGGGTGTGATCATCCCCGCACCGCCTCGGCCCGCGGGCGGCGACATCCAGGAAGGCCGGCTGCCGGCTTGGAGCGGCTCGCCGCTGGATCCGAAGAATCTCGGCGCGGCCTATCCCGAGGGAGAGCTGCTGTGCCGGATCGGCGACCCGACCGACCTCGAAGCGCTCTTGATCGTCGACCAGGCCGACATCGACTTGGTGGACCTGGCGATGGCCCAGGCGGAAAAGCCCTTGGTCAAGTTGGAGACCGACGCGTATCCGGGCCGGCCGCTGAACAGCCGCGTCGCGCAAGTCGCCCGCGTCGAATTGAAAGACGTGCCGGACAGCTTGGCCGCCCAAGCCGGCGGCCGTTTGGAAACCAGGGTCGACCGCTCCGGTGCGGTTCGTCCGTTGAGCACCTCGTATCACGCCCGCGTTCCGTTGGAGGACCAGGGCGACTTGCATGGTCTGCTGTGCCCCGGGATGATGGGCCGCGCCCAGATCTATACCCAATGGCAGTCGTTGGGCCAGCGGCTCCACCGCTACTTGTCCCGCACGTTTCACTTTGAGTTGTAACTGTACGGGTTCCGATGAACCCGCATCGTTTGTGTTGTTTGCACCCGTTTCAGGAGAGTTAGGAGAAGTTAGTATGGCGAACGAAGAAAATGCCCCCCAGGTTGCAGAAGATCAGGCCGCCCCGGCCGCCCCGGCTCGTCAGGCCCAGACCCAGTTGCGAGTCGACGACTCGAACATCCTGGCCCTGTACGCGAATTTCTGCCGCGTCACCGGGACGCCCGAAGAGTTGATTATCGATTTTGGCCTCAATCCTCAACCGGTCGGCATTCCCACCGAACCGATCAAGGTCGGCCAGCGGATCATCGTGAATTTCTTCACGGCCAAGCGACTGTTGGGCGCGCTGTCGATGTCCGTCCAGCGGCATGAAGCCGTCTTCGGCGTGCTGGAGACCGATATCAACAAGCGGCTCCGCATGCCCCAGGCGACGGGCTGATTCCGCCGTCCGGAATGATTTGAACGAAAGCTCAAGGGCTGCGTTTTTCGCCTCGCAAGCGGAAGACGCAGCCTCTCGTTTTTGCGCTGCTAGCAGCGAGCCGCGTACAGTTCGGCGAATTCCAGCGCCCAGCCGTCGATCAGTTCCAGGAACTTGGCCAAGTCTGCGTCGGGCACGGGTTCGTAATGCTGGCGATTGAGGAGTTCTTTGTTCAGGACCGTGCCCTTGGCCGCCACTTCCAAGATACGCAGCGAACTGTAGGGCCGCACGGTCATCTCCAGACGGCTGTAGTAGTTCTCGCGCTGCCCGCGGCCCAACAGCCGCACGTCGTCGCGACGGCACGCCGCACCCCAGCCTCGCTCGCCGTAGACGGTTTCAACCTGAAAGCCGGGGAAATGCTGTAACAGGCTGCGGATGCACCGCTCGATGTGCTCCGACAACTCCAGTCGGTACTGCGAGTGCAGACGGCGCAATTCTTCTTCGTTGACCGTTTTGGCGGCCTCGGCCAACGCCTGGGCATCCCCCCGACGCTGGCCCCGCTCGATCGCTTTTTGAAGTCGCTGATCAAAGTTCATGGTTCGAATCAGAAAGGAAAGGCAGGGGCGCGTCAAGCCCCAACCGGGTCAGACGAACCGGGTCACACCGGCTCGAACCCGCCCTGCCGCCGGGCGATGCGATGTTTGCGCATCTTGCCATACAGCGTGGTCGGCTTTAGCTGGAGCAGCGCCGCAGCGCCGGCGGCGCCGTAAACCCTGCCTCCGCACCGCTGCAGAGCGTCCAGGATCGCCTGCCGTTCGACCTCGGCAAACGACGGCAAGCCGCGTGGCGCGGAGCGGACGCCCCCGTCTTCCGAAAGCCACTGGGCGTCGATCTCCAGCACCTCGCCACGACTGACAATCATGGCCCGTTCGATGATGTTCTCCAACTCGCGGACGTTACCCGGCCACTGGTAGTTCATCAGCAACTCCATCGTCCGCCGATTGACGCGGGTGATTTCCTTGTTCATCCGGCGGGCAAAGCGGGTCAGAAAGTGATCGATCAGCGCGGGAATGTCCTCCCGCCGTTGGCGCAAGGCGGGAACGGCAATCGGAAAGACGTTCAGCCGATAGAACAAATCGGCGCGAAAGTGCCCCTCCTCGACGTGCTTTTTCAAGTCGCGATTGGTCGCCGCAATGACGCGAACGTCAACCGGTACCGACCGGCTGCCGCCCACGCGTTCGATAGCCCGCTCCTGCAGCACGCGGAGCAGCATCACCTGCGTCTCCGGAGGCACCTCGGCGATTTCGTCCAGGAAGATGCTGCCGCGCTGGGCCAGCTCGAAGCGGCCTTGACGTTGTCCCGTCGCCCCGGTAAACGCCCCGGCTTCGTGGCCAAATAACTCGCTGGTGATCAGTGCCGGCGCCAACGCCGCACAATTGACTTTGACCAGCAGATGGGCGCTCCGCGAACTCACCTCGTGAATCGCCCACGCCACCAATTCCTTGCCGGTTCCCGTCTCGCCGAGAATCAGCACGGTGCTGTCGGTCTGTGCGACCTGGGCGATGGCCGCCCGCACGCGGCGCATGGCGGGGCTGTCCCCCACAATATTCCCGAAATCGTGCGTCGTCTTGATCTCGTCCCGCAAGTAGACGTTCTGCTCTTCCAACTGGGCCTTTAGCCGCGCGATTTCGCCATACGCCGAGGCATTGTCCAACGCGGTCGCCAAGTGATCGCACCACTCGCCCAACAAGTCCAAATCCCAAGCGTTGGCCTGATTCTCCCTGCGCGACGCGATGCCGAGCACGCCCACGCCGGTCTGACGACAAATCAGCGGCAAGTACGCGTAGCTGCGATAACCCTGCTCGTACAGCCGCTGATCCTCCGGGTTCGAGCGCGTCCGCTCCAAGTTGGCCGCCACTCGAGGCTGCCGTTGCTCCAAAACCCACCGCGCGGCGGTACCCCGTAGCCGCGCCGCCGGGATGTCCAGCCAGCGCGGGGGGCCGACGAACTCCAGGGAAAAACCGTATTGCAGTTCGTCGCGGTCGCCCGACAGCAGCAGGCTGACCTGGTCACACGCTAACAGCTTGTGGATCGCTTCGGCCGCCGAGCGGAAAACCTGGCGCAGATCCAGACTCGCGTTCACAATCCGCCCAAGACTCACCAGCGTGCGATATCGCTCCTCCGACCCCCGCAATTGCTCGGTCTGCCGCTGGACCTCTTCCCGAAGCGTGTCCAAGAAACCGTCCTTCGCCCGATTCGCCTCCGCCAACTCTTCGTTCCGCCGCCGCAGCAAATCGATCAGCTGGGCCTTCTCCAACGCAATGGCAATGTGCCCCGCCAACGGCCGCAACGCAGCAACGTGCGTTTCGGTGTAAACCCCTTTCTCGCGGCACGAAAAAAACACCACGCCAATCGGCTTGCCCTCGGCCAGCAGCGGAAGCGTGAGGCTGGATCGCATTCCTTCCTGGACAATGAGGGCCGTCGACACCGATTCCGGCTTCGCCGCCAGATAAACCTCCAAATCGTTGATGATCCGAGGTTCGCCCGCGGCCAGAAGATGCTGCAGCGTCGAGCCAACCAAGGGAGCCGCATAGTCCACACCCAGGCTCGTCGGACCATCGCTGCGACACGATATCGCCCGCAGCGTCTCCTTCGCTTCGTCCAGAACCGCAACCCCAATGCGATTGAATGGTACCACGCCCGCCAAGCTGTCATAGATTGAGGTCAGCAGGTCCTCTAGGCTCTGGCCCATGTTCAAGGCCTCAAGCAATTGCTTAACCACTGTCTCGCAAGTCCCGTATGCCGACATTGAACGAACGCCTTCCGCAGTGTTCAAATTTGGTCACCCGACGAATTATGGACTGATGCCGGGGCGATGCCAAGCCCTGCCTCGATCACAAAGTTGCCAAATGCTCGCAATGCCGGCGTTTCGCAACGTTGCCGTCAATGTTTCAAGCTCGGATCACCAGACGCGATGGCTAATCCATGCTCATTATCATGATATATGCCCAAAACGAGGCAACCACATGTGGATACTCAGCACAATCTGGCATTTCTCGATTGGCATTGCCTCACTGAGACCACATTCCACATATTTTCTGTAAGTCCTTTCATATTATTCGTTTATAAATCGGTACCTGGTTTATCCAGTCGTGAAACCTTTGGTCGGTACAAGGTTTGCAACGAATCGGAGCAGTGTTTTTTGCAGTTCTGCATGTGAAAAATCAAACGACGTAGGCGACGAAAGGTCTGCGGCGTAAGGAGATAAAGCGTGAATTGTCAGGCGGTAGTGCGATGGAATTGGACGGGTGAACGATAGACGGATGGGCCGTTGCGAGAGGTGAGTCCGAGAGGGCGATCGCTTGCCATGTGCAGCCACGATTGAGGAGTGATTAGATATGGTTCGGGCATGTGAAACCAGGAAGACGACCAAACCGCGTCCTGCCAGCCAGAAAGCCGCTTGCCGCAGGCGTGCTTCGACCTCCGGCAACGCAGGCGATGATGCGAAGCAGGGCAGCGTCAAGACCGACACACGCCAGGCGGTCAAGTATGAGCGGCGGTCGACAAGGTTGCGGGCGGAACGATTGCTGATGATCGAGATTGGTTATCTGTACCACCGCAGTTTTGACGAGCCGGGGGTAGAGAGGAAGATCCTTCGCCCACCATCGGCCCAAGACGAAGGTGCCCGCGGGCGCCGCGCGCCCAGCAATGCCGATTTCTATCTGGCGCGACTTTACGAAGTGCCGCTGTTGAGTCAAGAAGTCGAGACGCACTTGTTCCGCAAGATGAACTATCTCAAGTTCCGCGCGGATCGCCTGCGGCAAAAACTGAACCCACGGACCGCGACGGTTTCCCAACTGGACAAAATCGAGCGATTGCAGGCGGAGGCTCAGGAGACGCGAAATCAGATTATCGAGGCGAATCTGCGGCTGGTCTTTTCGTTGGCCAAGCGATATGCCAGCGTGGGCTCCTCGGCCTTCGACGAGTTTATGGGCGAGGGCCACGTCACGTTGATGCGAGCCGTGGAGAAGTTCGATTTTTCGCGGGGGGTCAAGTTCTCGACCTACGCCACCTGGGCCGTGGTCAACGGCTGCAATGCCTTGCTGAAAAAACAGAGTTCAGCGAACCGTCAAGCGTTCTGCCAATCGATTGATGGAGTCGAGGATTACATTGCGGACCATCGCGTCACGGCGGGTGAGGAGAGATCGGTCCAGGAACTGCGTCGTGCGGTCGGCGAGTTGCTGCTGGGATTGAATTCCCGGGAGCGTGCCATTATCGAGGCTCGCTTTGGGTTCGATCTGAACCAGTCGCCGACATTGAAGGAATTGGGCGAAGGCCTGGGGATCTCCAAGGAACGCGTGCGACAACTGCAACAGCGGGCCTTGGAAAAGCTGCGCACGCTGGCCGCGGATCACAAGATGGAATTGCCGGAACGATGCGCCCCGCCAGATTAAGGCCCTTCAACGGAAAGGTGGCCGGATCAAGTTCTCGCGCAGGACCACGAACAGCCCGGCGGCGATCAGGTCAGCTGTCGTGCCGGGGTTCCGGCGGTTCCCGTCGCTGCGCATCCAAAAGTCCAGTTCGCCCAACTCGTACAGATAATCCGCGTCGCCTGGGACACCGGCCTGTAAAACCCGTTGTGCCAGCGCCGACCCATGTTCGGCGACCGACGGTCCGCACTTGCGTGCGATCAGGCTGTCCGGCCAGGCGGCCAGCAAACGCAATTGGGCATGAATGATGGCGTCCGTCAGCGGCCATCCGGCCGCACATCCCTGGACGATCCACGGAGCGGCCTGTTCCAGGATGGGGGCAAAACGCTCGGTGTACTGCCGAGCCACCAGATCGCGGTCGGCGGCAGCGGCCATCGCCGCGAGCAGGCTTTCCGGAGCGGCCTCGGCCACGTCCATCTGGTCGGCGGTCCCCAGTCCGCCGGGTTCGGCCCGCCGAATCGCGGCGTAGACCGCCTCTGCGTCGGCGGCCGTCAAGTTGCTCAGCACTTGGCCAATACCCGCCTTCAAGGACTGTTCACGGGGCACGGCAGCCAACGGCGCCAACAGCAGCACCGTGCCGAGATTGGTGTTGACCGGAACCAGACGGCGGGTGGCTTGCACCGCCGCGAGCACGGTCGCGCCGACCCCGCGCTGTGCGGCCGCCTCCATCGCGGGCCCGATCGCGGCAGCGCTGACCGCAAAGTCGGTGAAGGTCATGTCCTCGAAATCGGCCCCGCGGTGGACATTGCCCGGTTTGGCCGCCGTGGCTTCCAACAGACAAGCCAGCGTGGCGCACTGGCCAGCGGACAGCCGGTCTTCAGCAGCCGGCGCGATCGTATCGAACATCGTTCAGCACCTCCCCAGCGCGCCCCGCCGAGTCCCGGCGGGTTCTTCTGCACTTGCCCAGCGTGCCCCGCCGGGTGGGCCATCCGCAAGCCCCTCATTCATTGCGAGATCCCGGAGGCTCACCCCGGATGCGCCTCCAAAAACCGCTCGACCAGCGGAATGATCTGCTCGTGCGCGTCCTCGATCACATAGTGCCCGGCCTCTGGCAAACGCTGCACCTCGGCAGCCGGAAACAGCTGCTCAAAGCGGTCCAAGCAGGCCGGGCGGAAGCACCAATCCCGCAGCCCCCAGATCAGTTGGACGGGCCGATCCGCCAACGATGGCAGGCGGCGTTCGAGATCCGCCAGGACTGGCCAGGTCGGATGCCCAGGATCGGCCGGAATATCGGCCACGAACCGATCGATGGCCACACGATGCTCCCAGCTGTCGTACGGCGCCAGCAGGCCCGCGCGGACCGCGTCCGTCATCCGCTCGCGCTTGTGAACCGCCATTCGCAGCGCGGCCCGTGCGAACAGATTCAGCCGTCGGATGGCCCAAGTCCCCAACCAAGGCACGCGGCACGCGCGGATCCGCCACGGAATGAACGGCGGCGGAAAGGCGCCGGTGTTGAACAGGACCAATCGCGCCACGCGGTCGGGAACCTGAAGTGCCGCCCCCAGACCGATGGCGCCGCCCCAATCATGCACCAACAGCGTGACGCCGCGCAGATCGAGCCGCTCGAGCAACTCGACCAAATTGGCCGTGTGCGTCGCCAAGCAGTAGGAATAGGCTTGCGGTTTGTCGCTCAAACCACAACCCATGTGGTCGGGCGCGATCACGCGATAGCGGTCGCGAAACGCCAAAACCAAATTGCGAAAGTAAAACGACCACGTCGGATTCCCGTGGACCATCACCAGCGGCTCGCCCGAACCCTCGTCCAGGTAATGATATCGCCACGCTCCGAGCAACATCTCGTGCGAGGGAAACGGGTACAAGGAACGCCAGTCAACCGTCATGAAACCTCTCACAACATTCCTATCGAGGCCACCTCATGCATCATCTCGGCGTTAGGATACCCAATCGCGGCCCTGTTGGAAAGCTTGGGCTCGCACCGAACCCCGTGGGGCGCTCGCTAAATGCCACTTACTTGGGGCCGATTTTGGGGCGTTTTTGTTAGCGGAGCGGCGCGAGCCGCCCGGTTTTCCGACGGTAATACCGGACGGCTCGCGCCGTGCCGCTACAAAGTAAGCGGCATTGGGCGCTCGCCACCCCGCCTGGATCTCCGCCGCGCGCCCGGCCGTCCCAGTCATTGCGTCCGTCAGCCCGACAGATTAACCTCACAAAACAGTTGAGTGTGCCGACGTGTGTGTTTTTCCTGAAGGAGTCGAGAGATGAAACCTTGTGTGGGGCGATGGACGCGGTATTCCGCATGGCTGTGCGGCTTGGCATTTGTGGTGGTTGCGGTGGCCGGTTCGCCGGAACTGTCCGCGGCGGATAAATCGACGGCGGTGTGGACGGATCCGCAGGATCCGACGTTGCCGATCGAATTCAAGATCCAGGGCGAGTATGCGGGGCAGATCGAAGGCGGCGCGGCACTGGGCTGTCAAGTGATCGCCTTGGGGCCGGGCGCATTCCAGGCGGTACTGCTGCCCGGGGGACTGCCCGGCGACGGCTGGGACGGTCAGAACAAGATTCTGATGGACGGGCGACTGGAAGATTGCCAAGCCACGTTTGGACCGCCCGAAGGCGAACGCAAGTACCTGGCCGGAAACCCCGACGAGTTCTCCGCCACGCGGCAGTTCCCGCCGCCGGGACACAAGCCGTACACGGCCACGGCCTGTGGCCAGGCGATGAACGGCAAGACGGACCAAGGCCAGCCGTTTGCGCTGAAAAAGGTCATTCGCAAGAGCCCCACCGAAGGCGCGTCCCCGCCGGCCGAGGCCATCGTCCTGTTCGACGGCAGCAACACGGACCCATGGAATGGCGGACGATTGGACGAAGCGACGCGCTGGCTGAACACGGACGGCCGCGACATCCTGACCAAGCCGAAATTCCACAACTTTGTGATCCACTTTGAATTCCTGCTGCCGTATCGCCCGGAAGCTCGCGGCCAGGGGCGTGGCAACAGCGGCTTTTACCTGGTGGATCATTACGAAGTGCAGATCCTCGATTCGTTCGGCCTGGACGGCGTGAATAACGAATGTGGCGGCATCTACACCAAAGCAGATCCCAAGGTGAACATGTGCTACGCGCCGTTGACCTGGCAGACCTATGACGCCGAGTTCACCAACGCGGTCCGGGACGCGGAGGGCAACAAAGTCACCAACGCCCGGCTCACGCTGCGGCACAACGGCGTGACGATCCACGAGAACCTGGAAATCAACGGCCCCACCGGCGGGCACCGCAACGAGCCGGAAGGTACGCCCGGCGCGCTGAAGCTGCAAGGCCACGGGAACCCGCTGCAGTTCCGCAACGTGTGGATTGTCGAGAAGGAATAGCGGGAGCACCGTCCCATGAACCTGACCACCAGAGCCATCCTGCTGGGCGTATCTGCCGCGCTGCTGGTCGGGTTTTCCAAGACCGGGATGCCCGGGGCGGGCATCCCGGCGGTGGCCATTATGGCCGAGGTGTTCCGCGAGAACACAAAACTGTCCGTCGGCGCGATCCTGCCGCTGCTGCTGTTGGGCGACGTGTTCGCGATCGTGTATTACCGTCGTCATGCCGACTGGGCCCGGCTGCTGGAATTGTGTCCCTACGTGATCGCCGGCATGGTGCCGGCTTACGTGGTGCTTCGCTACGTGGACGACGACACGCTACGGGTCTCCATCGGGGCGCTGATCCTGGTGCTGCTGTTGCTGCACGTCGTCCGCCAGCGATACGGTTTTCGCCGCTGGTCCGAACGCCGGTGGTTCACGGCGGCGACCGGCATCTTGGCCGGCTTTGCGACCACGGTCAGCAATGCGGCCGGGCCGATCATGGGGATCTACCTGATCGGCCGGCACATGGACAAACAGCAGTTCTTGGGCACATCCGCCTGGTTCTTTTTTCTGGTCAATGCCAGCAAGGTTCCCGGCTATGTCGCGCTGGGCATGATGACCGCCGACACGCTGCGATTTGCCCTGCTCCTGGCGCCCGTTGTGGCGGTCGGTGCGCTGTTGGGAATCAGGTTCCTGAAGCGGATTCCGCAGGCGGTGTTCGACGTCCTAGTTCTGGCTCTGGCCGGGATTGCCGCGGTGAGAATGCTCTGCTCGTGAGGCGATGCGTTGACATGAAGAAAACCTGCTCGCGCAACGAATCTTCCGTGCTGTGGCTGGTGGCCGGATTCCTGCTGGTGCTGGTCCTCGGATTGTCCTTGGCGTGGTACACGCGATGGGAGCCGCTGAGGCCGGTCTTCCTGCCGGTCGAAATCCTGCTGGCTCGTTGGCAGACGGACACGGCACAGGAATCGTCGCCGCCGGACGGGGCGCAGCATGGTTCCGCTGCGGCGGACGGTGCCGTGGGGCAAGGCGGCTCGAGCCCCGTTGCGGCGCAGGCCGACCAGGTTTCCGCGACCACCGATGATTGTCCGACGGTCGCGTCAGAGCTGCAGCCGACCGATCCGCCGCCGGCCGGCCTCGATCCCGCAGCGGCGCCGGAGCCCGCGTCCGAACCGGCCGCTTCTCCGCAGCCCGCATCCGAGCCGGCCGCTTCGCCGCAGCCCGCGCCTCAAACGCCTCTCGTCCCGCCTCCCTGGCAAAGTGTATTCGAGGCGGACGAGGTGCCGGACGCCCTGGCCGTGTGCTTTGGCGATTTCGATCTGGACCAGTTCGTGCCTCAGGCAGACGATTTGAGACAATGGTTCGAGCCGGTGCCTGGCCAGCCGTGGTCCGTCACCAATTCCCGCACCAAGTTTGGCGAGGCGGCAACGGTCGACGGGGTGATGCGACTGCGCATGCCGTGGCGCGAACAAGTCGCCTTGCGGTTGGCCCTGGAGAAGGTCCAAGGCTTCCGGATTCATTTGCTGTGCGGGAACGAAGGGCTCACGCTGGCGATGTACGATCGGGATCGGGAGAACGGCTGGGCGGCTTATACCAGCCGGAGGAGAGCGGACAGTGCGGTGCCGGAGGAAGGGGCGCTGGCGGCCGACGACGAAGGCCGCACTCAGCGCACGGGCCTGGTCCGCGACGGCGGCACGTTCGAGTTGCGATGCCGCCCTGGCGAGCTGACGCTCAGCCGCGGCGATATCGTCCTGTTGCGCGCTCCGCTGGCCGGAACGCCGGAGGAAGTGATCTTCGAGGGAAAGGCGGTCTTTCGCGGGATTACTGCGGTGCGCAGCGGCGGTTTTCCACCGACGGTGGCCCAAGCCGTGCAAGGCGAAGACGATCCGGCTCCCGCCCGGCTGGCGTGGAGCGAGACTCTGACGCCCGAGGGCCGTTTCGAGCGCGAGGCCGACGGCTCGGTGGCGCTGACGGCCGACAAGGCCGCCGCTCCGGGTTGGGTCGCCACGCCGCTGGTGCAAGCAGGGATTTACCAAGTGGTGCTGGAGGTCGACCAGGCGACGCCGGGGGCCGGCGTGTTCCTCGGCCGGCAGGACGGCGAGCCGCGTGAAGTCCTGCGTTTCGTCAGCGCTTCGGACGGCCAAGGCATGCACTTGCGACTGCAAACCGATCCCCACGAAGAAGTGCGCAAGCAGCCGCTCGACAAAGGCCCGGTCGCCTTGGCGCCCGGCAAAGCCTGGATCCGGCTGCTGTTCGGTTGCGGGGTGTTGCGCTATGGGATCAGCAGCGACGGCCGGTACTGGGCCCAGCCGTATGCGGGGCGGTCTTCCCTGACCGGTCCGGTGACCACCCTGGGGCTGCATTACGCGCCCCGGCGCGCGGATTGCCGGATCCGGCTGCGGAGCGTGCGCGTGCAACCGCTGCCCGAACTGAACGCTCTGGCCGACGACGCGCTGTTGGCTCGCGCGCCGGCCCTGCAGGACGCGCCGCAGTTGGGCGTGTGGCTGACCAAGGTCTGCCAGGCCCAGCCGCCCGAGGCGGACGGAGCGGCTTGGCGCCGCACCTGCGCCGTTCGCACGCTGGCAGCCGGCTGTGCGCGGGACTTGGCCACCGCCCTGCTGGAACTGCTGCTGGACGATGCCGCCAGAGACGGTTTGGCCATCGAGCGGCGGCTGGCGCTGTTGAACGAAGCGGCCATGTTATGGGATACGACCAGCGACCACCAACTGGTGCAAACACTGCTGCAGCGTTATCGCGATCTGGGGCACGACGCCCAAGCCTTGTCCGGCCTGCCGCCCTACTCGGCAGTCCGCCGCGATCTGATGAGCGTCCCGCTGGTCACTCCGCACAGCGTCCAGGTGGCGGACGAGCCGCTGGTGCGTGCCGAATTGATCCAGCTGGCTTACGAGAACCGCATGGACGAGTTGCACGCCCTGTGCCGCCAACTGCATTTCTTTCGCCAGCAGGACCTCAGCCCCTTGCGGCGGTGGGCCGAAGTGGTTTCGTCGCGGACGGTCGTGGGCAGAATGACTTGGACACGCCGCGCCAAACTGACCAACGACTGGCAGTCGCCGCTGATCGAAGAATTGAACCGGGAAACGTACAACACCGTGGCGGAGCTGCAGGCCCTGCTGGAGAGCGCCGCCTTTGACGATGCGGCTCGGCTGATTGCCTCGCTGGACGCCGAGGTCTTCCAGGGCGTCGCCCCGCACGTCCATGATCGGCGGCTGCTGGCGTCGTTGCCAACCGCCCTGGGGATGGTGCTCGAGGCGCATCCCGAGTTGCGTGCCGCCGTGCAGTCGCGGTACGGCGAGACGTCGTTGTTTCGGGTGCGGCGGGCGAGCCAGGAAAACAGTCTGACAGCCGTCCAGCTGGCGACGGTTCAATTCGCCGGTTTACCGGCCGCCGCCGAAGCCCATCGTTGGCTGGGCGATCGAGCCTTGGCCATCGGCTGGTTCGATCATGCGCTGGCTCAGTACCGTCAGGCGGCCTCGTCCGCCGCTGCGGAGGAGCTGCGCGATTTGGCCGCCCGCCACCGGCTGGCCGCCGCGATGCTCGGTCGCGAATTGGGCCAGCCGCCTGTGGCAGATGTCGAGATCGGCGGCGCCAAGCTCGCGCCGGCCGCATTCGAAGAATTGATCGCCCAATTGCAGAAGCAACACGCCGCAATCCCCGCCACCGCGCCGGGCAATCCGTCGCTGGGGCGAGCCGTTCCCCAACCCAGCGGGTTCGCGGTCCAGTCCCGCAGCCGCCTGGACGGTCCGATCGGCCGCGAGCCGAACGCCGAAGTCGTGCCGCACTCGCGGCGCTTCGAGGTCGACTGGGCCGGCCGTCAGATCGCCGTCGTGCTCGATCGCGATGCGATGTACGTGAGCAACCGGTTTCAAGTCGCGGCTTACGACCCGAACTCGGGCGGTCGCGTGTGGCAGAGTCAGACGCCGGACGGCAACCCGATGCGCAGCCAGGACTGGGGCTTGATCCGCATGCGGCCCCTGGTGACTGCCGACCGGCTCATCACCCGCTTGCTGTACGGCGAGCGGCCCGTGCTGGCGTGCTTGGATCGCAACAATGGCCAACTGGTCTGGACCGTCGCCTTCGGCGGCCAAGAGTCCCCCGTGTCCGATCCGCTGTGGCTGCAAGGCCGGCTGGGCCTCTTGACGCTCGCTCGCCAAGAGACAGGCGAAAGCCTGCTGCGTTGGACGGTGCTCGATCCGACCAACGGGGTGATGATCAGCCAGACCGAAATCCTGCGGCTCGCCGACGTCTGGTGGCGGCGGCAGTGTTGTGAAGTGACACCGCTGGACGACGGCTTCGTGGCCATCCTGTCCGGCGTCACCGTGTGCTGCGATGTCGCCGGCAATTTGCGTTGGGTCCGCCGCGAGGCCGTGCTGCCGCCGGCGGAGGAGCCCGGTTGGGTGCGGCAAGGCTTCCAAGGGCCCCTGCTGATCGGCAACGACCTGTACATCCTGCAGCCCGGCGGATGCTCGGTAGATCGGCTGGACGTGCGTACCGGACGCGTCGTATGGAGCCGCCTGTTGCCCAGCGCCCAGCGATTGCTGGGCATCGCCGGTTCGCAACTGATCCTCCACACCGATCGCGGACTGTTGGCGTTGGCAACGGTGACCGGCGACACCGCGTGGGACCATCCGGCCGACGGCTTCCTCGACGCCTGGCTGGGCGATGATACCACCGTGATGGTTGCCTGCCGCCGCCCCGTCGAGGACGCACCGGGAAAATTCCGGCCGCAGCTGGTGTGGCTGGATGCGGCCACCGGCCAGCGCGTGGCGCAGACGGTCTTGCGCGGCCTCGAAGACGACAAACCGTTCCTGGGGCCGCTGGTCATGGCCGGCGACCGCTTGTGGGCGTTCTTCGGACGGGGCGATCAAGATCCCACGCGCGACCTGATCGAGTTGGTTCCGCAAGGCCAGGCGGACAAACCGCCCGCGCAGCTCGCGAGCGACGTTTGGACGCGGCACATTCCGTTGCCCTTGCAGCAGGAAACGTCTCGGCTGCTGGGCGATTGGCGGTGGCTGTCCGCCGAGTTGACCGGACCCAAGCCCGTCGAGCCGGATCGTTGGGGCGAAGCCGAATCGTTAGGCATTCGCGCGCGGCGGCGGATCCCCGCCGCACTGGGCCGCCGCACCAGCCTGCCGGCCGGCAGTTCCCCCAAGCTCCGCCTGCGCGTCGGCAACGACCCCAATCAAGCCTGGAACCTCGAGGTCCGCATGAACGGCACGCTGGTCCAACGCCGCGAATTCAACGCCCAGACCGACCCCGATCCCTGGAAGCAACTGGAACTCGACCTCCGCCCTGCCGTCGGCGAAACCGGCTGGCTGACCCTCGAAGCCCAGCCGCGCGAAGGCCAGGAGTCGGCCGACGTGTTCTGGAAACAGGTCGAGATCGCGTATTGACCCTACTACGGCGCGGCGGTCTCCATTCGACTCGATCATTCAGCCCCCACCGTTCTGCCAAGCATTGATCTGGTAGAATCATGCGGACAGAATCGTGAAAACCGGGGGCTCGATGTCGAGGCGCTGGGCGGCGCGCTGCGGCGTGAGCCGCGTCGAATGTCCGGCGCGTCGGAGCTTTTCCAGAGGCATCCGGCCGCGTACACTGCGGACTGCGGGCTTCCACAAACGTGCGATCGCTACTAGGGAGGAACCATCATGTCTTGTTCACGCCGTGAGTTTGTCCGACATGCGACTGCTGGGCTGCTGGCCGGAGGCCTGCTGACGCGAAACGGCGGGGCGGCGCCCGACGAGCTGCCGGGAACCATGCCGATTGTCGATACGCATCAACATCTGTGGGATCTGGAGATTGTCCGTCCGCCGTGGCTACGGGGGGATTCCAATCCGTTGAATCGCCGGTATGCGATGCCTGAATACCTCGAGGCCACACGCGGCTTGAACGTAACCAAGGCGGTCTATATGGAGGTCGATGTCGATCCGCGGGATCACGTCATCGAGGCAGAACACGTGATCGGCTTGTGCCGCAGCAAACAGCATCCGACCGTCGCGGCCGTGATCGGCGGACGCCCGGCGTCCGACACGTTCGGCGAATACGTGGCACGTTTCAAGGACAATCCGTATGTCAAGGGAGTGCGGCAAGTGCTGCACGGCGGCACGCCCGCCGGGTATTGTCTGAGCGACGAATTCGTGCGCGGCATTCGGCTGCTGGGCAAAGCCGGATTGAGTTTTGATTTGTGCCTGCGAGCCGCGGAATTGAGTGACGGAGTCAAGCTGGCCGAGCGCTGTCCCGAGGCGCGGTTCATCGTCGATCATTGCGGCAACGCCGATCCCCACGCCTTTGTTGTTGCCGCGGGCGACGCCAAGCCCAGCCACGATCCGGCGGTTTGGAGACGCGACATCGACGCCTTGGCCCAGCTGGACAACGTCATCTGCAAGATCTCCGGAGTCGTCGCCCGCGCGCCCCAAGAGGGCGCCGCCGCCGCGTTAGCGCCGATCGTCAATCATTGTCTGGACGCTTTTGGTCGGGACCGCGTCGTATTCGGCGGCGATTGGCCCGTGTGCCTGCGAGGCGCCACGTTCCGCCAGTGGGTGCTGATCCTGCGGGAAATCATCGCCAACCGGCCCGCCGCCGAGCAACGCAAACTGTGGCACGACAACGCGGTGCGCTGCTACGGACTGGACGTATCGTAGAACGGATGCGCGTTTCACCCGACATGCGCGTTTCACCGCCCTGTTGCATCCTCCCAAAAAGGCTGGCAGCCTGGGTGCAGGACGGTCTTGTGGCTTGGGGGCGTCTAGCACGACACAGGGGGGCCGTGGTCATGGCTCGAGAGTCGAGAAACAAGTCGCAAACTGTCGCGGCAGTAGCCTCCAGTGTCATCGAAGACCTCGCGAAAGAGGGCCAATCGTCGACGGGCATGGGCACGAGTTGGAGTTTCCTGCAGCCTTTCGGAAGCGGCGTGGCGACTTTGCGCGGAAAGGCATCGTGAGACAGAAGAGACCCTGAATGTGCCACACGGCAGGACGGGAGATGCTGAAGAACGAAACCGAATACCGCCGAGCGGTGGAAGAGGTCACGCAGCAGCGTCGGCGTCTGGAGCAACAAATCGAGAGACTCCGGGGCGAGCGTCTGAGCGACGAACAAGTGCGGATAGCGATGGAACCGCTGTGGGCCTACCATCGGCAACTGGCCGGCGAGATCGAGCGGTACGAGCGAATCAAACGCGGCGAGTTCGACGTCCTTCGGAATCTCGAACGGCTTGGCGAGTTGCTGATCGCCGTGCGCATCTATCTGGGCCTGACACAGGCCGAGCTTGCCGAGCATCTGGGCGTGGATCCCTCCGTGGTTTGCCGGGACGAACGCAACGAATACCACGGCGTGACGCTGGAGCGGGCTGCCAAGATCCTGAACGCGATGCGCGTCGAGCTACGAACGTCCGTCGAGGTCCCCGGTCACGGCTTGGCAACCCTGCCTTGTAGGGGAAAGAAAGGGGACGGGCGCAATATTGTTCGGCACGAGGGTTGCTGCCGACAGGCATCCTCGACGCTTGCCGTCGAGTGATTGAGGAAGACTGGCCACGAGGGCAACTCACAGAACGCGAGCTTTGATCCTCGCCGCTCGTCGGCGAGTACTTCAGGCGAATTGGCGGCATCACCATCTCAGCCATCTGTCCCGAATCTCCCGACGGCGAGCGTCGGGGATCACCGTCGTCCGAGATGGCCGCGTGTCCGTGGCCACGTAACCTGAACCACTCGCCGACAAGCGGCGAGGATACGAACAGCAAGAATCGTGCCGAACATTATTAAGACGGGCGTCGTTTCCGGCCCACCGACGAAAAGACCCCCGTCCTGGGGTGTTTAGTTTGTAGATGTCAATACCAACGGATGCGATCCCGTTTTTGTTCCACGAATGTGCGCAAGCGAAGGAGGCAGCGAAGAACATGCATCGAGCGGCCCACACTTGGTCGATACACTTACTCCTCACCCTTACTCGGATACCCTTAACCGACTTACTTACTCGTTAAGGCGTCAACCGATGAAGGCGGTTCGGTTAAGTGTATCCGAGTAAGTGTGGCGATGAAGTGTACGGTTAAGTGTTGGCGACCAAGTGTGAAGTCCCCGGCGCAGCCGGTCAAGTTCACAATCTTCTTCACCCACGAGGCAAGCTCGTGGGGGTCGTATGAGAACAAAAACCGGTTGGTGTCAACATGCCATTTCGCGACCTTTTTGACGTAAACTGAACACGCCACCCGCGTCCCCTCTTCCTCCGATCCCGACCTCGGGTTCGCCATCATCTCCGCGACGGGTACTGTCTATCGTCGGGAGGATTCGTCGGCCCCTTGGTCGGGATCAGCGGCAATGTGCGGATTCATGTTGTGGCTCGCCGCGCGATTCGAAGATGGATCGCAGGTTCAGGGTCTTTTCCATATCACGCGTCCGCTTCATCCTGGTACTGGTGGAGCATGGCCCGGAATTCGGCAATCTCCTGCGGCGAAAGTGGGCGCTGGGAGTACTGTTTCGACAGCCTGTATTGTAGTTGATTCTCGATGACTGTAGAATTTCTGGCAGCAGCGGAAGGTTCGCGTCAAGCAGGCGTCGACCGGTTATAGGGAGTTCCCCAATGCCCACTCCGTTCAAATGTCCCCATTGCGGCGTCCAGCTCGACGAGGCCGATAGTCATGCGGGCCGGAGCGTCACGTGTCCGAGCTGCGGACAGACGGTGACCTTGCCGGCGTTCAGTCCCGCTCCGGTCGAAGGTCCGGCAGAGCCGGCTTCTGGCAAGGGGTGCGGCTGCGGCTCGGTTGCGGTTTCCCTCCTGCTGATCGTGCTTCTGATGGCGCTACTCCTGCCGGCGGTGCCCATATCGCGCGAAGCCGCGCGTCGCAGCCAATGCCATTACAACCTGAAGAACATCGCGTTGGGCCTGCAACAATACCACGATACCTTCAAGACCTTTCCGGCGGGCGCGATGCACGCCGGTTCGGCAGGCGATTCCGCGCGGATCGGACCGTCTTGGTGGTTCGGCATTCTCCCCTGGATCGAGAACCGGAACATCTACGACAAACTCGTCAAACTCCAGCAGCCCGGCGCGCCCGGGAACGCCGCATTCAACGCCCAGAACGCCAACGCCCACATCCCCGGTGCGCCGCTCGAACGAATGATTCCCGATGTGATGCGATGTCCGTCCAGCCCGCTGCCGCTGATGGAAGGTCCACTGGGCCCCATCGTCCTGTCGTCGTACGTCGGGATCGCCGGCGGGTGCGATATTGCCGCCGATTCTCCGGACTACCGAGCGTTCGGCGGTGATCCGAAGCTCGTGCCAAGCGCCACGCGGAGCTACTACAACCGTCAGAAAGGCGTCGGCCATGTGCCCGGTGGCGTCATCACCGCCAGCGGAATGTTGCCGGCGTGCGAACATCTCGGCATGAGCAGCTGCACGGACGGCACGTCGAATACGATGATCGTGGGCGAGCAGTCCGACTGGCTGCGGGATGTCCATCCCGGCGTTCGGACGGAATACCACGGGGACGCCGGCTGGGACACGGAGGGCACCGGACCTCGTTCCGCCAGCACGACCAGCGGCGGCGGGTTCCTGTCCGGCACGGCCGTGTTCGAGCCGGTGCCGCCGGCCAACTCGCGTAACCCAGCCGGTCCGCCTCCGCTGTACGACTGCTACAACGTCACGACCGTGAGGTATCCGCCGCACTACAAACGCGTGTTTGGAGCGTCAGCACTTCCCGGGTGCAGCGAGGATCACGGCATCAACAACCCGCTGCAGTCGGCTCATCCTGGCGGGGTGCTGGTGGCGCTTGTCGATGGCTCATGTCAGTTCGTCTCCCACAACACGGATCTCGCCGTGTTGTTGCGGATCGCCATTCGGGATGACGGACAAACCGTGAAACTGAATGGAGATGGACCAGAGTCGTCAGGCCCGCGGTCGTATTCCGCCCTGTCGGCGGCACGTCCTACGGGCATCCGGCCCGACCATGGCCTCGGCCCCGGCTTGGGCGGCGACAAGTACGCGCCGATCGAAGAGAACCCATTCCAGGACGTGCGTCAGGAGCCCTTGTCGACGTTCTCCATCGACGTGGACACCGCGTCCTACTCCAAGGTCCGCATGTACCTGCTGGAGCAGGCCACGCTGCCGCGGCCGGACGCGGTGCGGCTGGAAGAGCTGATCAACTACTTCCCGTACGATTACGCACCTCCGCAGGACGGGCAGCCGTTTGCGGCGCATCTGGAAGCGGCCGAATGCCCGTGGACGCCGAAGTATCGGCTGGTCCGCATCGGGATCAAAGGCCGCGAGATCCCGCTGGACAAGCGTCCGCCCAGCAACCTCGTCTTCCTCCTGGACGTCTCCGGTTCGATGGACGAGCCGAACAAGCTTCCGCTGGTCCAGCAAGGCATGCGGCTGTTGGCGGACCAGCTGAACGAAAACGATCGGGTCGCCATCGTGGTCTACGCCGGCGCCACGGGATTGCTGCTGGACTCGACCACGGGCGACCGCCGGTCCGTGATTCGGAACGCCCTGGACCGCTTGCACGCGGGCGGTTCGACCAACGGCGGCGAGGGGCTGCAGTTGGCGTATCAGGTGGCCCAGGAGCACTTCCTTTCCGGCGGCGTCAATCGGGTCATCTTGTGTACCGACGGCGACTTCAACGTGGGCGTCACCGGGACCGACGAATTGGTGCGGATGGTACAGGAACGCGCCCGATCCGGGGTCTTTCTGTCCGTGCTCGGCTTCGGCATGGGCAACCACAACGATGAACTGCTGGAACAGATCTCGAACAAGGGCAACGGCAACTACGCGTTCATCGACACCGCGGCCGAAGCCCGCAAGGTGCTGGTCGAACAGATGGCCGGCACGTTGATCACGATCGCCAAGGACGTGAAGGTCCAAGTGGAATTCAATCCGCAGCAGGTGGCCGCCTACCGCTTGCTCGGCTACGAAAACCGACTGCTGGCAGCGCAGGACTTCAACGACGACAAGAAAGACGCGGGGGAAATCGGCGCGGGCCACACGGTGACCGCGTTGTATGAAATCGTACCCGCGGACGCGGCGGAAAGCGTCACCGTGCCGCCGGTCGATGATTTGCGTTACCAGACCGAGGGCCAGCCGAGCGAGGCGGCTCGAAGCGGCGAGTGGCTGACGTTGAAGATCCGTTTCAAGCCGCCCGACGGCGATGTCAGCAGCAAGCTCGAGTTCCCCCTCCGCGACGCCGGCCCGCAATTCGACCAGGCGAGCCGGGACTTCCGGTTCGCCGCCGCGGTCGCGGCATTCGGCATGCTGCTCCGCGACTCGCAGTTCAAAGGCAACGCGACTTACGCGGGCGTCCTGGTGATCGCTCGACAAGCGGCCAGCGGCGACGCGACCGGTTACCGGGACGAGTTCCTGAAGATGGTCGGCCGGGCGAATGAACTAAGGATCCAGTGAGCAGTACGTCAGGGAGGAAAAGTCCCGGTGCTGCGGCGGTCTCCGGCACGAAAAGGTGGTCGTTGCGTACCCACGCCTTGACTTTCGAGACGGGATTCTCGGCGAGCCTCAAGCAATATCGTTTCTCGGTTGTGCCGATCTCGTGGATGTTGAAGCTGTTGTCGATAATCTCCGCCAGTTCGAGCAGGAAGCTTCGCCGCCAGCATCGTGCCCGACGCCGACCAGCGGAAAGTGTGGTACGGCAACGCCGTCCGCTGCTACGGACTGGACGCGTAGCCGACCGTCGAGAAGCAGGTGAGCGGTAGTGAGATCCTCACGCCACGGCGGGGCTTGCCCCCGTCGAGCGATGTTCGCCACCAGAACGCCACCCAACGACGGCGCCACGCCACCACGGAGCTTGCCTCCGTGGAGCGATGTTCCCGGAAAACGCTGTGGAAACACCGCTCCATGCGGACAAGCCGCATGGTGGCGAGTGGGCGACCGATGCCGCATTCTGGTTGTGAACAACACTCCTCCACGGAGGCAAGCTCCGTGGTGGGATAAGCCGCGCTATCAACCATACGCCGAACCTCATGGGTCCCCGGCGCGGGGAACGACCTGCAAGCCCGGGCGGCCGAACTCGGCGGCGAGCGCTTCGGCGTCGATGCCCTCGGGGACGATCAGGGTGCGCAACTCGGGCAACAGGCAAAGTTTGCGGAGCCCCGCGGCGGTGACCTGCGTGTCGTGGATGTCGAGCACCTCGAGCGACCACATCGCATTGAGTTCCGCCAGGCCGGCGTCGGTGATCGGGTTGCTCCACAGCGACAGCCGCTTCACGCCGCCCATCAGGCCGACCGGGCAAAGCTGCTCGTCCGTAATGCCCGTCGCGGCCAGGTACAGCCGGTCGATGCTTTGCAGCCACGGCAACATTCGCAGCAGT
>Ga0351934_1005_pt1 | contig 103536 bp, 101 predicted proteins | sample TotcelT113001L10_FD_206848 | JGI IMG/M metagenome (GOLD analysis project Ga0351934, IMG submission 206848) | Enriched cells from coal bed in the Powder River Basin, Montana, United States - Total cells T11 rep2 HSBNCT.T11.300.1.L10 ...
GTTGGGAGTCGTAGATAGGTCCGGCTATCGTTGTATCGTGGAACTTGATTCTGATAAACGAGTAATCTGCGAATAGGTCAACAAACCAGCAGTTGCAAAAATCCCACAGAAAGCCACCTTTTACTATGAAGCCTGCACCCCATTTGTCGCGATTTGGCTGCACAAATGGCGAATCATCATGAGTTTTAATGCGTGCTATCAGTAGTCCGGCACCCAGATAGAAGTCGCCCCAGCAGGAAGGCATCAGATATTTAAGACCAATACCCAGTGGGATCAGGGACATTTTGGTTTTATAGGTGTTGCCAAGGGTATCTTTCACATGACCCTTTTTTCTCAGGTAGCCGCCACTCACCCAGCCGTACCACTGTGACCAGCAGGAATTGCAGCAGTTGTCGCAGCAATTGTCCATAAGCTGGGCTGAAACCTCGGCAGTGAACGTGCCGCTGCCATGCTTGTAGATCTGCTTTGTCGTATCGTTGGTAAAAAGGTAGTAATCGCCCTTTGCCTCGAACAGAAACTCGCGTGCCTGGAGTGCTAGGCTCCCTGCCAAGAGTGCAAGTCCAAGACTTGCTACCAGTATGCGCTTTGTCATAAAAGTCTCCTTCTCCTTTTTTCTTATCCCAGGCAAATCCTGGTTGTCTCTACAGTGCCATAACACTCTCTACTCTTGTGAGTCAAGAAAATGGGCACAAGCTATTACGAAACGGTAATAATCGCCGGGTTCGAGTTATTCACAAGCTGGTTACGAGATGGGTCCCAGAAGCTTATTCTTGCTGACAAGCACATCTTCCGGTAGATTTGAAAAGCAAAGAGTGGGAACAAAAAGAACCGATTGGAAGCAGAAAGGGGGATTGGTGCCAATATTGCCGGAAAAGTCGACGTTGCAACAAGTGCAGAACTACGTGCGAGCGCTGGAAAATGAACGGGGTTTTGCCGATCAAACCGTTATACACAAGTGTCTCTTGCTGGGTGAAGAAGTTGGGGAACTTTTTAAGGCAGTTCGTAAAGAACAAAAGCTGAGTATTGACCAAAATTCGAGTTTTGGCCTGGTCTCTGAAGAACTTGCCGATATCCTGATTTACCTGTGTGCGATTGCCAATCGGTGCGGGGTAGATTTGGAGCAGGCGTTTCGCGATAAAGAAGCAATCAATAAAACGCGTGTCTGGACAATCCCGGACGCGAGAAAAACCGGAGCAGTTTATGAACAAGAACTATAGTGTATATGTATTGGGTGCTGTCTGTGGGTTATTAATTACAACCGGCAGCAGCCTGTTTGGGGTAAAAAAAATGGACAAAGTAATAACAACGGCGTCAGGATTGCAATACGAGATTTTGCGAGCAGCGCCTGCAGGAGCGGCCAAGCCAACCGTGGGAAAACTGGTGACTGTGCACTACACCGGTTGGCTCTGGGTGAATGGGGAAAAGGGGCAAAAATTTGATAGCAGCGTTGACCGTGGCCAGCCATTCCAATTTAACATTGGCCTTGGGCAAGTTATTAAGGGTTGGGATGAGGGGGTGCTTGGCATGTTCGTTGGTGAAAAACGTCGCCTCTTTATTTCGGCAAATCTTGGCTATGGTGCACGTGGTGCTGGTGGCGCTATTCCACCAAACGCAACGCTTATGTTTGAAGTCGAGCTTTTGGCGGCCTAATACGCCGTGAGCACAAGCGATTACGAAATACTAATGGGTAAGATGCGTGAGTTGGGGATTACGTTCCAAGAGCTTACGCATCCGCCCGTTTTTACCGTTGATGAAGCACGGCGTGCAGCCGAGAATTTCCCCCCGTTTGGACACTGCAAAAATCTCTTTTTAAAAGATAACAAAAATCGCTTGTGGTTGGTAACGGCGCTGGCTTTGACCCAAATTCCCCTTAAAAAACTTGCCCAGAAATTAAGAGCGCCTGGACTGCGATTTGCAGGGCCTGAAGCGCTTTTTAAGCACCTGCATGTTGCCCCTGGGTCTGTAACGCCCTTAGGCTTACTTTTTGATACAAATCATGTCGTGCGCGTTGTTTTTGATCAAGCGCTTTTTAAACAAGAGACCATTGGCTTTCATCCCTTACACAACGCGGCCACCTGGCTGATTTCACCAAACGATCTCAATAAGTTTGTTGCCTCATGTGGCAATCCAGACGTGACTATTGATTTCGAAACTGAACTGGGGTTACCCTGAGGGAGAAATTACTGGTGGTATTGGGCGGTCATTCTGGGGCCAAGCGCATTATTTGCAGAGAGGATATTGGTATGAAGATAATGCGTTCGCTGTACAGTTTTGTTGTACTTGTGCTGTGCACGACGAGCGTCTTAACGGGACCCTCTCGTTATGTGCATCGCCAGGGCTCTATGGAGGCAGAGCGTGATGCTTCCATTAGATTATTTTTAGATGGTAGTGATTTTAGTGGCTCTGTATTGGTTGTCCGGGATGGCGTCATAGTGTTTTGCAAAAGCTACCGCATGGCCAATTATGAGCTTGATATTCCCAATACATCAAAGACAAAATTTAGAATTGGATCGATAACCAAGCAATTTACGGCAATGGCCATAATGCAGCTGCAAGAAAAGGGGTTGCTACGGGTTACCGACAGGGTATCAAAGTATATTCCTGACTATCCTCACGGTGATATAATCACTATTCATCAGTTGCTTACGCATACATCGGGGATCCCGACCATCAATGCTTTTTCTGAGTATCGGGCCAAGGACCAGCAATTGCCAACGTTTGAGCAGGTTATTAAGCTTTTTAAAAACAAGCCGTTGGATTTTAAACCAGGAAAAAAGTATCGGTATAGCAATTCAGGGTATGTCTTGCTGAGCTATATTATTGAAAAAGCGTCGGGTGAGACGTACGAAACCGTTTTGCAAAAACAGATTTTTGCCCCACTACGCATGCATAATTCTGGGTATGATCAGGCACAATGTATTATTAAAAACCGAGCATCTGGCTATTGCAAGGGAGTGGGCGATGTGCTGATGAATGCGCCCTATGCCGACATGTCTTTCTCTGCTGGAGCGGGAGGAATTTATTCGACTGTTGAAGATTTGTATGCGTGGGACCAGGCTCTATACTCCAATAAATTACTATCAAAAAAATCCCAGGCAATCTTGTTTAAGCCGCATGTTGCTAATCCCGATTTCCCTCATGGGGGTGGGTGGCACCCTTCTGGTTATGGGTACGGTTGGTTTATTGGGAAGCTCTGTAATCGTACGGTCTGGGCTCACAGAGGGCTTATTACGGGATTTTCGGCAGCTTTTTTGCGATATCCGGATGATAATGTGTGTATTATTGTTTTAAGCAATTTTTTTAGCGGGTCCCCATGGAAGATTGCTATGCGGCTTTCAACTCTTGTGTTTGGAGGGGTTCCTGCATTGTCCAAATGATCCCCAGAATAGCCTGTTGTTCTTCTGCCCGAGAATCAGCCGAGACAATGCTATACCAGGTTGCATGTTTTTAAGGGCTTTGCCCCGGTGTTTCTTTGCGCTCCGCTATTTGAGCATTTTTTGAACGTAGTGGACTCCTATCACGTTTTTCGTAACAATCACTGTGCCCATGATATACGAAAAGGCCTCATGAAAACTAGTTTTTGAAATCGACTTGAAATTGTGGGTGAATTACTTCTTCACAGCCCTGAACTGATCAAGCTTGTCTGTTTTTATGCCCTATTGCTCGTGAGCGCTTATTGGAACTCTAGGAAGGAGCTAGCCACATGAAAACAAAAAGTTTTCGCAAGTATCTTGAAAAAAGGTTGAGCGCAGAAGATATTGCAACCATCAGAGCGCAAGCAGAATTAGAAGTAAAAGCACTTCGATTCATCCAAAAATTTATTACGGACACCATTGATAGCTATATGAAAGAAAATAACATAGGGTTTAACGAGTTGGTGAGGCGATTGGACTGGAGCCCCTCGAAAGTGGCTAAAATACAGCGCGGCGAGGCCAATCTGACTATGGCAAGCATGGCGCATCTGTTTGCTTTGCTGGGAAAAACGCCCCAAGAAGTTTTTAAAAATCTCGAGGTTCACTAATCCTGTTTCCTGGACTTTGCCTGCATAAAATAAGATCTTTTTGTGTCGGATAGGTGTTCAAGCGCATAGCGCAGCATCGTGCGGGGCATTATTGCTGCGTGTTTTTCGAGAAAACTTTCAAGAACGCCCTCAGAACAGCGTTTCCCCACTTCACGCAACATCCAGCCAATGGCCTTGTGGATCAGATCATGTTCATGATTCATGAGTGTTTCTGCAAGTGTGAACGTGTGCTCATGCTTGCCCTTTTTTATAAACGCGTAGGTTGCCACTATGGCGATGCGCTGTTTCCAGAGTGCTGGAGTTTGCGCCAGCTCATAAAGGGGCGTGTAGTCTTTATCCAGCAAAAAATCGCCCACGATGGCCGGCGCTGAAACGTCGACTAGATCCCAATTGTTTACGCGATCGATTTTTTTAAGATAGAGCGCATAGGCCTGTTTAGGGAATTTTTTTGCCTGCATGACCATTATTAACAGGGCGCATTGGCGTACTTCGTGCACGCTATGTTCAAGAAGAATCTCAAGTTGATCGGCTTCTAGCGGGGCATATTTGCGGGCAACTTTTCTGGTTTCGGGCACTGAAATGCCCCAGAAAATATCCCCATGGCCATAGTGTCCAGGACCAGTCTTGAAGAATCGCTCCATGGTACGCGCTTTTTCTGACGAGCCCAGTGCTTGTAGTTCAGCGATAATTGTTTGTGCATCAAGCTTGTGCATGATAAAACTCGTTTCTTGTTATCTGTACCAGAACCTCAAAAACGTTAGAGTCCATTTTTTGTATGGGGGATATATGAACCATTTGCTAAGCCACCCATTGCTCTTGAGTATTGCCTTCCGGTGAGAAAAAGTGTCAAGGCCATACTTGCCGTGATAAGCCCCAATACCACTGGCGCCAACGCCCCCAAAGGGGAGATGAGGCGAATTATGGTGCAATAAAACGTTGTTGATGCAGCTCCCACCAGAAGATGTGTTGTGTACAATTTTTTCTTGGATTTTGGGGCTGGAAGAAAAGATATAAAGGGCTAAAGGCTTGGGCTTTTGGTTAATAATTGAGATTGCTTCGTCGAGCTTTGCATAGGGAATAATGGGTAAGATTGGCCCAAAAATTTCTTCTTGCATGATGGGGTTTTGCAAGCTAACGTTGGTGAGAATGGTTGGTGAGAAATAGCGTGTTGCATTATCTATATTCCCACCAGAAACGTGTGCGCCGGCATTGGTGCTTGCAGCCAATAGATTTTTTAAGCGAAGCATATGCGCTTCGTTAACAATACGTGCGTAATCAGGGCTCTCTTGCGGGGTTTGGCCATAAAAGGCAAGAACTTGTTCTTGTATGGCTTTCACCAATAGATCTTGCAGTGTTGCATCAACCAAGACGTAATCAGGGGCGAGGCAGCATTGCCCTGCATTAAAGAATTTCCCCCAGACGATCTTTTTGGCAGCATATTTAATGTCGGCATCTTGTGTGACGATAACAGGATTTTTCCCGCCCAGTTCAAGGGTCACCGGAATAAGACGTTTGGCCGCTTCTTGGTACACGAGGGTGCCAACTTTGACGCTGCCGGTAAAAAAAATATAATCCCATGGTTGGGTTAATAGTTCTTGGGCAATATGAGCATCGCCCTGTATAACGTATGCTAGTCCTGGATCAAGGCTTTTCTGGACAATACTTTCAATTACGAGTGCCTGCGCTGGTGCAAACTCAGAGGGTTTGATAAGCGCGCAATTGCCAGCGGCCAGTGCGTGAATTAGGGGTAATAGGGAAAGCAAGAACGGGAAATTCCAGGGAGCGATAATCAACACCAGGCCATATGGTTCGGCATAGATATAGTTTTTCCCTGTGAACCAAAATGGCCCAGAATGGGCTCTTTGCGGCTTTGCCCAAGAGGCCAAATGTTTGCATGCAAAATCAATTTCGGTGTAGAGGGAGGCAAGCTCGGCGCTAAAAACTTCTAATTCAGGCCTGCCAAAATCTTTTTTGGCGGCATCAAAAATGGCCTGCTCGTGCTCTTTGAGCACGTGTCTAAGGTTTTTAAGGGCTGCCAGCCGGGCGCCCAGCTCTCTGGTTTTGCTCGCGAGAAAATAGGTTTGTAGTTGGCTGAAGTGAGTGATAACCATTTCCCAATCTCCCTTGTGTAGAGCAATACTAGGCCCAGAAATTAATCGTGTACTACCGTAACTCGCTTTGCACCTTCCCGCTCGTCCTGTCCCCGCTCACCCTGCCTGCCCACCGGAGCCTGCATGCTCCTGTAAGGGTCTTTGCAACTACAGAGGCGAAGGTCGGGAGCCTGGCGAAGGGGTCGAAGGGTTCGAACGAATATGGCTATTAAAGTACTGGAAAAGAATTGGAAAGGGAAGTTGGGGGAAAATGGTGAGCCGCGTTGGGTTCGAACCAACGACCCACAGCTTAAGAGGCTGTTGCTCTACCAGCTGAGCTAGCGGCTCACTTACCTGAAATCTAGTCTAACTTGGATTTTGTAAAAGTCAAAACTTCATTTTTTTCTCGTGTCTTGGCGCATCAAAGTTGGTATCTATCTTTGTTTGGGCTTGCAGATAGCTTGATTTTGTCTTGATTTTTGATATGCTTGGAAATAATTGGAAATAAAATTCACATGTGTTTTTATGGAGGTTATATGAATAAGATACTCGTAGGACTTTTGTTTTGTAGTATTTTTACGGGTTTAATTAATGCTTCCGATCTGCCCGGGCAGCGGCGGACTGTTCTTTTGCATACCGGTGAGTTGGTTGATGGCACCGTTTTCGGATCTGTTTGCAATATTCTTGAGAAGCTATGCGGATGCGCGCCTGTTGGTGCCTTATTGCTAGGCCTTGCTGAAACAAGTGGGTCGGTTGAGTCAAGTATTTATTGTGCAAACAATCCTGATATTGAGCGGCTTGAAGCTGCAGGAATACTTCTGCGTTCTCCAATAGTTATTGAAACGTACCCTGTAATATGTACGTATAGCTTGAATCCCGTGGTAAAAGCAATTGTTTTGGCGTCGCTCTATAGGATTGCTGACGGCAGCGTTGTGTATAGAAATCCGTGTCAGAAAACATAGACGTGCTAGGGTTCAATTATCGAACTTCGGTCCATTGCGAGCCTCTGCAATCTTGCAGGCATTCTAGGGCCTAATGGTTTGATGAGTTCTGCATTGTAAGATCCCGTTGGTGGCGAGGTTATTGGGTTATTGAATATCTGCTGGGCTGCGATAGCATACGAACGCGAAATTGCTGCCGGCGACCCTTCTTTGACTGCCGGGTCAACATTAGTTGTGAAAATTGAAATAGTATTGTCGTTATTATAAACGATCTGAAAAACCCGGAACTGTTGGGGAAAATCTCGTAGCGACGACGTTTCAACTTCCCAAAATCCCAGCTCGGGCCTTTTTGGATCGGGCGATTTAAATGCCGTAATCGCATTCCTATGGCGATGCCCCGCGAGCCACAGGATAAGATTGGGGTAGGCGTGTAGTTTTGAGATTAATGTCTCCTGGAGGGCCTGGTCCCAGCCAGCTTGGGAGCCTGCAGGTTCAACCCCTAGGGGTATATGCGCAGCAATGATCATGAGTTTGTCTTCAGTCTGCCCCCTATCAAGTTCGCGAATCAGCCAGTCATAACGTTCTTGGTCAAGTGAGCCGTGCCCATAGCCGAGTGAATCGGGGTTGGCGGGATCGTCTTCTCTTTGAGTATCGTCGAGCACCATAACCCTAATTGGTCCCTGCGCATTTGGCTCAAATGTATAGCAGGCGAATCCTGTTTGTGCGTTCGCTCGAGTAAAACCATGCCCTTTGGGTTTTGATGAGGTATTAAAAAATTCGCCGATCCACTCTTGCCGGGAAAGCGAACGCCTATCTGGGTCTTTTGCAAATACGGTGGGTGGGATCTTAAAATCTTTGACAGGCCCGACGCCGATAATATCACCATACGGTGTTCGGCCGTCGATTGAGCCTACATAAAATCCCCGGCTCTCTGCGCCACGAGGGTCTATGATTGGGTTGCCTAAGTTGAGTATCGTATCGCCAATAAGTGCCCGCCGAATATACTCATTGACGGGCAGAAAGCCCAGCCAGAAGTGGTCATGGTTGCCAAGTGCCTGGTACCACGCAATCGTTTTATCAAGCCCTGTCGCTTGGTATGGTTTTTGATAGTCTATAGTGTTTGCTCCTGCGTGAACCCCTGAGCTGGGGGTGATGGCTTTGCCATCAAGGACGTCGATAAACCATCGCAGCTCGTTATACTGCGTGGCATTGCATGAGTCCCCGAGAGCGATGCCGAAATCAAACGGATTTTTTTTATGAAGGGCGTTTATCGTCTGGACGGCTGCATCGAGAACGTGGGGTGTGTAGAGCATTACCCCCGAATATCCCGAAGAAAGTCCCCCTTTGTAGCCCAAATAGATTGCCTGTGCCGGTGATTCTTTGTCGCTGATATGGACATCGGTTAGGGTAAAAAAGCGCAAAAGGCGTACAGACTTGCTTGAGCGGATTGTGGCAGGTGTGATTTTATAGGTGCTTAGCATGAGATCAAGCCGCCGTACACAATCGAGCCCTGGGCCATAGTGCCAGTGCCCATAGCCGTATTTCTGGTACTTTGAAAGCTCGTAGGGAAAAATCTTGGGTGAGCTGGCTGGTGGTGTATCTGGGACGACCGTCCGGTCGCGCGTCGTAAAAATTTCCTGATCAATAGGGTATTTTGCGAGTTTAGTTTTGCGTTGCTGGCCGTCTTTTGCCCCAAGCGATAACGATACGAGTGTAACTGCAAACAGCAGGTCTTTTCTGGACGCTAGTTTCATAAAACTTCCTTTATTTCACAGCCTTCAAAAACTTCAAAGGTGCAGCCCTCTTTCCATGCATCACTAGCAAGACCTGCTTTGAGTGATAAGTGTTCCAGCGTGGTGGCAATATCCCATTTTTGCTCCGGAGCAAACTGTGGTAAAAATATGGCGCTTGCAGGCCCTTTGGTCAATATCACCCCGCGCTTGCCTATAATAATATCTTTCCAGCTTGCGATCTTTACCGGGGGCTCTAAAAGAGAAATATCGATGACAATATTTTCCAGCTCTTTCGCCGAAAGTGGCGAGAAGCGACTGTCTTCGAACGCAGCTGCTTTAGCCATGTTTCGCACTGTAACAAATAGTGGATCGTTGGTAACGATTCTACCGATACAGCCGCGCAGGTCGCCCTGTTTTGTAGTAAGCGTGACGAACGCGCCGGCTGGCGCTATTAAGCCAGCGCTCGCGATGGGTGCCATGAGTGTGGCGTCTTTTTTCTGCGTAGGGGGCATAAACTGTTGGGCGATGCTCTGGCGTGCAAGTCGCAGGAGCACTTTTTTCTCGTACCCTGTCCAGCGATCGATCAGTGGCAGCGATTTGTTTTTTTGTGTGGTAAAGACCATGCCGACATAGCTGACGCTATGCGTGGCATTAGTGTCCGGCACGTCGTCAAGCAGTTTTTGGGCATTAATTTCTTCGCCGTTTTTAGTGCGAGCCTTTTCGATCTGTGGTGATGTGTAGTAGCAGGTTAACCGTGACTCAAGGCCCTGATAGGTACCTGCTTCCACAAGGGCAAGAAAAATACGTAGAGGTTCTCGCCCACAAACCGTTGCCCGCGTTTGCTGTATTGCTTCGTCAAAGAGCTTTGGTGATAATGAAGCGAGAGCCTGCACAACGCGAGAATCGATAAGCCTAATACGATCCAAGATATGATCATGAAATGGCGTATAATCGAAGTTTCGACCATAATGAACGAAGTCAGAGCTTAGTACCAGTAGTGTGGTATCATCAATAATTTCTTTAAGTCCCGAGACAATTTCGGGCAGGTCGTTGGTAGTAAGCGTGCCAATAATAAGCGGCACCAATTTAAAGTTCGCAACTGTTTTTTGTAAGAATGGCAACTGCATTTCAAGTGCATGTTCTTGGCGATAGGCTTCTGGATTTATTTTAAACAGGCTGGTTTTTTTTCCCAATTGCGCTATCGCCTCTTGGTCAACCGGAAGATCCCCTAAAACGGTTTGATACAGGGTAAAATTGGGAAGGGCAATATTTTTAAAAGAAGCATAGTGGCTTGGCGCCAGAACGATAACGCGCTTAATGATACCGTTTTTTTGGGACTTATAGTGGGGTTTATGGACGTCTTTTTGTAAAAGTGCTTGGTAGGCCGTTGCGGCGCACAGGCCTACAAATGCATAGCTCGCATGCGGGGCTATAAGAGCGCGAATGGTGGCTGGGTCTGTATGGACATCAAAATATTTTTGTGCAATTACAAGATAGTCTTCAAGTTGTTTATCGAGCCTATTTTTGTCCTGTTGGTACCACCCTTCGGTGAGAACCGGACCATGGATGCGAGGGTCACCCAGCGCTTTATTATTTCCTGATATTTTGGCACATGCTAGACCGATTATTGGACCGGCGAGAAGAAGCAATACAAAAACTTTTTGTATAAGTTGTTTGTCCCGCGATAGTTTACGCATACGATCTCCTTAAGCCCTCTTTTTGTTCGGTGCCATATCCCCACAATAGGTGTAGCATTTTTTAAAGAGTGCTGGCAAAATTTTCTGTGGAGATGCCGGATCGAAAGGCAAGCTTTGACAAAGGGTTATGCACTGGCCACACTTAATGGTGGCAGTTTGCATGGAGTAGAGCAGCAATAAATAGTATGCATTTTTTAAGTAAAGCTGGAGCTTAAATGGTTACCCAAGCCGTTATTGAAGAGGTAAAAAATCGTTTGGTAAAAGCCTATGATCCACTTGCCATCTATCTTTTTGGCTCGTATGCCTGGGGAACCCCAGACGAAGACAGCGATTTGGATATTTTGATTGTGGTCGAAAAGTCTGACGAGAAATCGTACAAAAGACCTCTGCCTGGGCAACGAATATTGTTTGGGCTTGGAATTTCCAAGGACCTCGTGGTTTATACTAAAGAAGAATTTGAGCGAGCCCTGACGAATCCAACTACCTTGGCATACAAGGTTGGGAGGGATGGGAGGCTTATGTATGCCAAATCATAATGCCTTGCAAGATAGTGGAGCTTGGTTGAGAATTGCCCAAGAAGATGTGCATGCTGCAAAGGCACTTTTAGCCGTTGAGTTGTTTTCTCCTGTTACTTATCATTGCCAACAAGCTGCAGAAAAGGCACTCAAGGGTTATTTGGTTTTCAAAAAACAATCTGTTACAAAAACGCACGACCTGCTGAGATTATTGGAGTTATGCATGTACACTGATAAAAATTTTGAAAAAATTTTTGAAGCGGCAGATTCCCTGAACCCATTCTCGATGAAATTCAGGTATCCTACAGAATTTGATATTCCAGACTTTGCCGATGCAGAGCGTGCGGTTCAGCACGCACAAAAAGTCGTGGCCTTTGTGGTTAAGCGAATTTCTCAGCCTGAAACGGGGCAAACGAGCCTCCTGTAAGGGTCGCTGTTGGTAATTAATTCTTTTCCATCCCAGCAGCCCTGTACGGTTCAAGTACCTCTGTTGGCACTCCCTTGAGATATTTATCAAAAAAGCTCACCAAAAACTTATTGACCATGTCGGTCATTTCAAAGCCATCGACGGGTCCTGTTCCAAAGTAATTGAACATCCAGGGGCATATTGATACATGTTTGAGTATCGCAAGATCTGAAAAGGTCATGTGCTCGGCCTGTGCGAAATTAATGTCATAGGCCCCATGACCCATATTCGAAATAAGCTTATCAACCTCCAGGAAGACTCTTTCATGGAACCATTTTTTCCATGCGGGGTCCTTTTTGGCTATTGTTTTGAGCATGCTTTCTTTTGCACGTATGAACATGAATGGTTTTGTAAATGGTTTTGCAAAGTCTGCACCAGAAAGACCGCTGTCTATTAGGCAGCCGGCGATAAGGCGATTATCGCGGCGGCAACATTGCACCGCTGCGGTACCGCCAAACGAGTGGCCAAATATACCCATGTGCTCAAGATCAAGTTTGTTGTAAAATATACTCGCCGTGTCGCGCGCTTCCCTCTCTACGTGATTGAGGACATGCAGGGTATCGGCGACCCAGGTTTCGGTATCGCTCTCCAAAAAAGCCTCTTTTCCCGTCTGGGGCAGCTTGTCATAATCATCCGTGCGCATCCATACCCGTCGACCACCAGGAAAGTCTACAAAGTGGCAATCATACGGATGGTTAATACTAAAGACAACGTAACCGTTGCTTGCAAGTTCGGTGCAATAGGCCGAGTACAGATCGTCGGGGACTACATTGCCGGGGGAGAAAATGATAACCGGAAACGGCTTCTCGCTTTGTGCAATAAGGGCTTCAGGTTTGTAAAGGACATATACCGGCCGATATTTGCCCTTTAAAAGTAGCGTGATTTTTTTACCAATTTTTTTCGCATGTGTTCTTTCAAGATCCACCATTGCCGGGGCATAGGGCGTTACCACGTCGCCGATTTCGGTTTTTTGAGCCGGATACCAGGCTTTAACCATAAGCTCACGGTACGGATGCGCTGGGTCAGAAGAACGTTCTTCTTTGCGGCTCGTATCAATCCAGTGGTATTGCCGCATGCCGACGGCATAGGCACCGGTTGGTTTTGGGAAATAGAATGGGGCATAGAGCATGTAGGCACAAATGCCGGCCAGCACGAGCACAAGCGCGCTTACAGTATAGAGAATATATTTTACGTATCGATTCATGAGAAAGCCCTTTAGCTATTTTTTGCCTGTTGTACCAAAACCCTTTTGCCAGCAAACACAATAGCAAGTTCAATGATCTGTTTGATGCCCCGCGTGCGTAATTCTGTTGCGTAATCGCGATCAGCGATTTGTTCAAGTGCAGCTTTTGCAGCTGTTTTGAGCGTTTCTTTATATTCTGGAACTACTTTTTTAAACTCAATAATAATGCCCGGCTTTGAATTGTCCCGGGGAATAATCATGACGTCATAGCGCCCATAGCCACTTTCTCGGTTCGACTTGATTTCATGGGTGTTGCGAAGGCTTATGAGCATGCCAAGCACAAATGCATGATAAAAGAGCTCCGGCTCTTTGCCGCTTACATCGAACACGCTGAGTGACTCGCGTACAAAATCTGAAAAAAAGTTTTTAAATGGCTCAATTTCTCCCGCAACCAGGTGCTTAAGCATCTGTTCTTGTGACTTTATGTCGATCGTATCACGAAGCCATTCGCCAACAACAGATTCAAAGAGCGAAAAGATCTCGGTATTGGGGATATATAGTTCTACTGTTTGGTGAATCGAGTCGGACATTTCGGTTGGAGTCGGGGGTTTAGTCGAGCCATCTTTTCCGGGCGCGTTACTTGGTGCTATGGTCGTGTTGTGAAAGGTAAGATAGCCGGTAAATAATAAGAAACTCCATATGACATTAGGGTCACGATCGAGTCGTGAAAAAACGATATCCTCGTCTACTTTTTTGACAATATATTTGCCCGTCATGAGCATATCAAGATCTTCGCGGAGTTGCTTTTGGTCGCCGATTACCAGTTTTTTAATCAGATCGCTTTTGCCGGTATTGACCCAGTAGGGAGCAAAGGCGCCCTCTTGGCGTAAAAACGTAATAATCGACCAGGGGTTATAGATATGGTGTTTTCCCGATTCGTAGCCGTTATACCATGTCCTGACTGCGTCAATTTGATCGGCACGATCGTATTCAGAGAGCAGGCTCAATACCTCTGATTCTAAGAACCCAAATTTGTCGGTATAGTGTATGCCTAAAAAGGTGCACACTTCAAGACTATTTAGCCCGCTAAAAATGCTCTCTTTGGCGACGCGTAAAATGCCGGTAATAACGCTTTGCTGAAGGTAGTTGTTGTCTTTAAGCCCGGCGCTAAAAAAATTACGGGCAAAGCCGATAGCGTCATCATAATAGCCGTTCAGGTACGCCTCGTGAATAAAGGTGTCGTATTCATCGATTAGTAAAACTACCTTTGCGTTGAATTGTGAGTACAATAGTTGCGAAAGCAATAAAAGACTATCTTCGCAATCACCCTTTGAGGCTGTTTTGTTTATGAGCGCTTGAAAAATTTCCTGTTCGCTTTCACTGAGAGCGTCGATGCATGTTTTGTGTCGCTTACATTCTCTGCTTATAATACTGGTAATTTTTTCATAACACTCACTCCAGGTTGGTGCTTTCACATCTTTAAATGTCATGAAAATAACCGGATATTGGCCCTGGTTTGCCATGATCTCTGGATAGTTGCTGATCGCGAGCCCATCGAACAGATGGCGTTTCGATATGTCCGTTTTTTCGAAAAAGTACTTGAGCATGGAGAGGTTAAGCGTTTTGCCAAAACGGCGCGGGCGGGGGAAAAGCGTTACTTCAACTTTTCCCTTAATAAGCTCTTTTATAAAAAGTGTTTTATCGGCATACGCGTAATTACCGGTGATTACTTTTTCAAAATCGCTAACGCCAATTGGCAATTCTCTCTTCATGATCAAACCTTCGAAAGTTAGAAACCGTTTGCAAAAAACAGTCTACCATACTCTGGGTGCGTTCAAGTCAACTATAGGATTTTTGTGTTGTAATACCATTTATCACAACAAAACCATCAAAGTTACCTTCGGCCCCCTCGCTCATCCTGCCTGCCCTCCGTAGCAGCCACAACTTTAGCCATAATCTTGGCAATCGTGGAAAGCGAAGGACGGGTTTATTTCTGATAAATAGCATAATATCCCACAAATTGGCGATTGTTTGCGGGCCTGTACTTGCGGTTAACATATATCCCGGTAAATTTAAGGAGCTGGGGAGTGCTTATTTGGCACAATTCGCGACAAGGGCGATGTCGTTTTATGGGGAATTTTTCTAGAGTAAAAAGGGTTGCATGGTTATTTTGCACGTAAGTCGAACGAGTGCGGGGTGGTGTCTTTGGGGTGAATCCGCAAAGATTCTGAAAAAAACCGCCAAGCAGGTGGCAAATTTGCCACAGTTTTTGCCTTATCAAGTGCTTCACAAAGATCTTATGAAAATTCTTGCAGAGTTGAATATTGAGGGAGTGTCGCGTTCAGGGTATCTGCGAAAGAAAAAATATGCACTGTGGGCGCCAACACGAGATAAGCAAGCGGTTTTTTCAAGCCAGTTAACGCTCGACGCGGCCTTGGAGGATCGACTTGATATTGCCTTGACTCCTTGGGCGATCGAGGCGTTATCGCTTTCGGCTGATGAACTCGTGCGTTTTTTGCTGTATTGCAAAGAGGGTGAATTGATTAGCCCTGGTGTTAGGATAGGGCCTGAAGTTATGTATTTGGTGCAAGTGCTTTCATATGCGTTGCACATGGTTATTCGACAGCAATTTATGCCATCGCTAAACGATTTTGACGAAGCGCGATGGGAGCCGATTTTTAATCGGGAGAATAGCCTGGAGTTGCAGAAATTTATAAAAACCCTGCCTCAGGTATTGCGAATTATGGCTATGGAAATTAGCGATCCCTTGCCAGAAACGCTTGTAGCCGGTTCTGATGGGGTTTTGCATGAATATTTCTTTTGTTTTATTGATCAGTTGGTTCGTAATTCCCAAGCTCCAGAGCAAAAAAACCCCGCGCACGATACCATCCATGACCAGTTTTTGGTTGCTTTGCACTCGCCTAATGCGCAATTAAAAGCCCGCAAGCCAGACGATTTATCAGTACAGTTGCTGAAAAACTCGATTGGTGAGTGGGCTCGTCCTATTGCTCTTGTTCAAAATGCGCCATTTTATCTCAGCTTTCATCTGCAGGAGCCGCAAAAGGCTGGTGATGATTCTGGTATTGTTGCCTGTACAGATGATTGGAAGTTGGCATATTTTTTAAAAGCCGCCGATGATCCAAGCCTGCTTATTCCTATTGGACAGGCGCTCAATCCCGAGAAAAAAATAAAGGCCCTTTTCGCAGCACGAAACTATAGTTCTCATGAATATCTCCTCTTTGCTCTTGGGCAAGTTTCGCAGCAGTGTCCGTTTATTGCTGCAAGCTTGGCTGAAGCCATTCCCGATCATTGCATGCTTACGGTTGATCAAGTCTGTTTGTTTCTTGCAACCAGTGTTTCGCAAATACAAGCGGCTGGCTTTGAAGTTATTATTCCCGCCTGGTGTGTTCACGGAACTACTCGCTCGCGAGTAAAGGCGACGGCTTCGGCTAAGGGTTCGATGCGCTTTTCATCAGGGTTGTTATCGCTTGATGATATAGTGAATTTTGATTGGGTTGTCTCTTTGGGAGATACCAAGCTCTCTCTTGCAGAATTAGATACGCTTGCACAATTAAAAACCCCTTTCATTAAGTCTCGTGGAAAATGGATACGCTTGGAGCATCAGTCTATACAGAAGGCTATCGCGGCACTAAAAAACACCAGCCAAGCATCTGCCTCTGATTTGTTAAAATGGGCGCTCGGGGCAACACCCAAATCGTTTGAGGATATTGATGTTGAAGGGGTACAAAATTGTGACTGGCTTGAAGAGTCACTCGCAAAATTGACCCACAAGAACGCCTGCGAATTATTGCCGCAGCCTGCCCAATTTAAAGGGGTTTTGCGAGCCTACCAGACTGAAGGTTTTTCGTGGATGCAGTTTTTGTCACAAATAGGTCTTGGTGCTTGTTTGGCTGATGATATGGGGTTGGGTAAAACAATTCAAACCTTGGCGTTTATTCTGCATAATTGGCAGCAACAAAATTCGCAAAAGATGCGACCAACACTGCTTATTTGTCCTACTTCGGTGACAGAAAACTGGAAGCGCGAGGCGTACAAATTTACGCCGGATTTACCAGTGGTAGTCCATCACGGCTCAAAGCGAACCAAGTCGACCGCTTTTGTTGATCATGCAAAAAAGGCAGCTATTGTTATTTCTAGCTACTCTTTGCTGGTGCGTGATTTTGACGAATTCAAGCAGATCAAATGGAAGGCGATCGTCTTTGATGAGGCACAAAATATTAAAAATGCAGAGACAAAACAGACAAAAGCGGCGCACAGTCTTGTTACTGATTTTAAAATAGCACTTACGGGTACCCCTGTTGAAAACTCGCTTGGCGACCTGTGGTCGATTATGCAGTGTGTTAATCCTGGCTTTCTTGGTACTCAGGCCGACTTTAAAAAGAAATTCTTGGTTCCTGTGCAGGTACACAAAGACGCAGAAGCCGCGAACCTGCTTAAAAAGTTGACTGGTCCCTTTATTTTGCGAAGGCTCAAGACGGATAAATCTATTATTAAAGATCTTCCGGATAAAATTGAGTCAGATGTTTTTTGTACGTTAACCGTTGAGCAAGCGTCGCTCTATAAGGCAGTTATTTCTGAGATAGAGGTAGCATTAGAGAGCGCTGAAGGCATTGAACGAAAAGGGCTTGTTTTGGCGGCGCTTTTGAGGTGCAAGCAGATTTGTGATCATCCAGCTCTTTTTTTGAAAGATGCTTCTGTTATCGGTACACGCTCTGGAAAGCTTGAGCGTATTACTCAAATGCTGGGCGATGTGCTTGAACGCAAAGAAAAGGCGCTGATCTTTACCCAATTTACCCAGATGGGAGATCTTTTGAAAGATCACCTTGAAGAGAGTTTTGGGGGGAAAGTGCTCTTTTTGCAGGGGAGTACTGAAAAGAAAAAGCGCGACGCAATGGTTGATTTATTCCAGCGCGAGTCTGGCCCTTCAATTTTTGTACTTTCGCTCAAGGCTGGGGGCGTTGGACTTAATTTAACGCAGGCCAACCACGTGTTTCATTTTGATCGCTGGTGGAATCCTGCGGTTGAAAATCAGGCAACTGATCGTGCGTTTCGCATAGGCCAACACAAAAATGTGTTGGTTCATAAATTTATTACACAGGGCACTGTTGAAGAAAAGATTGATGAGATAATCAAGCGCAAGCAAGAGCTTACCCGAGATGTTATTAGCACGAGTGAGCAGTGGATTACTGAATTGAACAACACGGAGCTCAAGAAGTTGTTTGCGCTTCGCAAAGAAGCGTTAGGAGAATAGCGTGAGCTGGTTTTATAATTCCAAGAGTCGATCAAAGAAAACGGTAAAAAAGGGTATTTGTGCACAATCGACCCGTGGTGGTTTTGGGACGACATGGTTGGGCAAAAAGTGGTACGTTCTTATGGAAAGCTTTGATCGCGAGGGGAATCGTTTTGCGCGGGGCAGGTCGTATGCCCGCCACGGCAATGTTCAGTCGCTTGAAATGGGTGCGGGTGAGATTCGCGCTACGGTGCAGGGCTCTTACGGTAAGTATAAAGTTGTGATTAACATAACAAAGCTTTCTGGGCAGGAGTGGCAGCGTATTATTGATGTGCTTGCAAAGCGGGTAATAGTCGCATCGCAAATGGTCGCGGGTTCGTTTCCAGAATCTATTGAAACGATTTTTTATGAGCAGCAGTTGCCCTTTTTGCCAACAACACTGGGAAGTTCGTTGTTTGGCACGGCAGGAGATTTGACCACTCGGTGTTCTTGTTTTGATTTTGCAAATCCCTGTAAACATGTTGCGGCAATTTTGTGTCTTTTGAGTGAAGAATTTGATCGCGATCCATTCAAGCTCGTTGAATTGCGTGGGCTTACCCGTGATCAATTTCTAGATAAGCTGAAAATAGCTTTGGGGCTAACAAAACCACAAAAAGCGACGTCTAAAAAAACACGTTCTAAACAAGAAAAACCTGAAGTTCCAGCTCCGGTGCCCATGGACCCGATCGTGATGTGTGATTTTTGGCAAGCCCCAGCTCCTAATATCGCATTTGGAGCCTGTGAAGTTCCGGCTGAGCATGCATTAATCCCAAAGCAATTGGGCAATCTTCCTCTATGGAGTGGCGAGAAAAAGTTTCTTGAAGAAATGGAAGAGACCTATCGATTGGCGAGTGCGCGTGCCTTAACGCTTTTGATAGAGCAGAAATTGGGGCGGTAATGGAAAGTTAATCGTGACTGTTTAGAGAAGAATAGAAACCAAGTCCCCGGTTAAAATATAGTTGTTTTTAGCGGGGACTTGAGGATCAGGTCTCGTGGAATTACTTTTTCACAGTCCTGCACGGCTCAAGTACGTCTCTTGATTTATAGGCACCTTCTTGTACTAAAACCCTCTTGCCATCGAACACGATAGCAAGTTCAATGACCTTGCGAATGCCCCGTGTGCGTAATTCTGCTGCGTAATCGCGATCAGCGATTTGCTCAAGTGCAGCGTGAGCGGCAGTTGCCAGACTCTCTTTTTTAAGTTGAGAAACTTTTTTAAACTCAATAATAATGCCCGGCTTGCTCGCATTTTTTGGGATTATGATAACATCATATCGGCCAAAGCCGCTTTCGCGATTCGATTTGATTTCGTGGGTTTTCTCAAGACTGACCAGCATGCCCAATACCAAGGCATGATAAAATTTTTCGGGCTCCTTGCCGCTCACGTCAAACGAGCTGATCATAGGCGGGACAAGCGCAATAAAATGTTCTTGAAATTCTTGAATATTTCCTGCCGCAAGCTCTTGCAGCATGGTTTGGTATTCCCCAAAATCAACAATATCGGCAAACCATTCATCAATGATGGTTTCGTACAGGGCATACACTTCGATATTCGGAATCACCAACTCTGTAAGTGTTGTCTTTCCCTCTTGCCACCAGCGCGTAAACGTTAGGTAGCCCGATGCAACCAAAAAAGTCCACAGTGCGGCAGCGCGCTGCTTGAGGGCTGAAAAGACGATATTTTCTTCGAGGTTTACCACTAATGGCTTGTGGTCAAGCAGAGACTCAAAATCCTTTTTAAACGTAGTGCCGCTTGACCTGATCAGAAACTTGATAAGATCATTCTGGCTGGTATTTACCCAATAGGGTTTAAAAATACCCGCTTGCCGTATAAATTGTACTATCGACCATGGATTGTAGACGCGAAAGTTTCCGGATCCGTAACCATTGTACCAGGTGCGTACGGCGTCCATATGGTGTGCGAGACTGTATGTGGAGAGAAGGCTGTGGACATCGGCTTCAAAAAAACCAAAAGCGTCTGCATAGCGTTCATCAAAGAGTGTGCAAACTTCCAGGTTGTTAAGCCCGCTAAAAATGCTCTCTTTGGCGACGCGTAAAATGCCCGTAATGACCGCCAGGGCAAGGGTGGAATTATCCTTTAATCCCCCGCCCAAAAATGCACGCATAAAGCTTATCGCTTGGGCATAAAATTTATTGAGATATGCTTCGTGAATAACCGTATCATACTCGTCGATAAGAATAACGACTTTTTTTTGGTGGTGGACTTGGAGGTATTGAGCGAGATCTTTTAGTGATCGGCGATATACGGCAGTGGAAGCGTTTCCATCGATAATTGCCTGGAAAGTTCTTTTTTGGGCTGTTGATAAAGCTGATGATGAGAGGAGATAGTTGTGCCGCTCATATTCGTTGCCAATAACACCTTTTAGATCGTCGTAACAGGCTTGCCAGGTATCTTGTTTTATGTCCTTGAGGGTCATAAAAATGACGGGGTATTCGCCCTGGTGAGCCATGATGTCTGGATGGTTGCTGATGGCGAGCCTGTCGAATAGATGGCGTTTTGATGCGTCCGTTTTCTCAAAAAAATACTTGAGCATGGAGAGATTAAGCGTCTTGCCAAATCGGCGCGGGCGGGGAATTAAAGTAACCTTTGCACCAGCTTCAACGATGCCGTTGATGAACATTGTTTTATCAATGTACGAGTACTTTCCTGTGACTATTTCTTCAAAGTCACTGATTCCTATAGGTACTTCTCTCTTCAATGTCTTTCCCTTAGATTACGAAATTCAGCAACATGGTTAGCGTACCATGAAACGTTAGCCCAGAAAAACGGGGCATATTTTGCTGGAGATGCGTTACTGTTTGCCCGCCCGATACGGCTCAAGTACCTCTGTTGGCATGCCCTTGAGATATTTATCGAAAAAGCTCACTAAAAACGTGTTGACCATGCCGGTCATTTCAAAGCCATTTGTTGGGCCTGTGCCAAAGTAATTGAACATCCAAGGCCAAATTGACGCCTGTTTTAGGATCGCATAATCAGAGAATCCCATATGTTTCGCTTCTGGGAACTCAATGGTATAAGCATCTGGGCCAATGCTTGAGATAAGCTCGTTGACCTTCTGGAAAAATCTTTCATAGAACCATTTTTTTGCCTGCTCTTGTTCTTCTGGTTTTGTCGTTTTTTCAATATCATGATGTATCATATCGAGAAGGCTTTTGTGTGCGTGTATGAACAGAAATGGTTTTGCAAATGGTTTTGCAAAGTCGGCACCATACAGAGGTCCGTCAAGCATACAACCCGCAATACAGCGCTTATCACGGCGGCATACTTGTACGGTCGTTGAGCCCCCAAATGAGTGTCCTAGAGCACCAATATGCTCAAGATCGAGCTTTTGGTAAAATATACTTGAAGTATCGCGAGTTTCGTTTTCTATTTTGTCGAGTACAAAGCGTGTATCGGCAATCCAAGTTTCGATATTGGTATCGATAAAAATCTCTTTTTCTTTCTGCGATAACTTTGCAGAATCGTCGATCATCAGCACCCGCCGACCGTCGGAAAAATCCACAAATGAGCTGTTATATGGATGATTAATGCTGAAAATAACGTACCCGTGACTTGCGAGTTCTGTGCAATAGGCAGTGTATTGATCATCGCGCACCCCAAAACCAGGAGAGAAAATAATAACCGGAAATGGGTTCTCGCTTTGCGCAAGGGGAGCCCAAGGCGTGTAATAGGCATATGTAGGCCTATATTCACCCTGCAAGAGTCCATCAAATTTTTCGCGAATTTGTTTATTGCTTTTTCTCTCAAAATCTACATATGCCGGGGCGTACGGTGTTACCACGTCGCCGATTTCGGTTTTTTGGGCCGGATACCAGGCCTTGACCATAAGTTCGCGATGCGGGTGCGCGGGGTCAGAAGAACGGTCTTCTTTGCGGCTCGTATCAATCCAGTGGTATTGCCGCATGCCGACGGCATAGGCGCCGGTTGGTTTTGGGAAATAGAACGGGACATAGAGCAGGTACGCGCACAAGCCTACCAGCACGAGCACAAGCGTGCTTACAGCATAGAGAATATATTTTACGTATCGATTCATGAGAAAGCCCTTTAACTATTTTTTGCCTGTTGTACCAAAACCCTTTTGCCAGCAAACACAATAGCAAGTTCAATGATCTGTTTGATGCCCCGCGTGCGTAATTCTGTTGCGTAATCGCGATCAGCGATTTGTTCAAGTGCAGCTTTTGCAGCTGTTTTGAGCGTTTCTTTATATTCTGGAACTACTTTTTTAAACTCAATAATAATGCCCGGCTTTGAATTGTCCCGGGGAATAATCATGACGTCATAGCGCCCATAGCCACTTTCTCGGTTCGACTTGATTTCATGGGTGTTGCGAAGGCTTATGAGCATGCCAAGCACAAATGCATGATAAAAGAGCTCCGGCTCTTTGCCGCTTACATCGAACACGCTGAGTGACTCGCGTACAAAATCTGAAAAAAAGTTTTTAAATGGCTCAATTTCTCCCGCAACCAGGTGCTTAAGCATCTGTTCTTGTGACTTTATGTCGATCGTATCACGAAGCCATTCGCCAACAACAGATTCAAAGAGCGAAAAGATCTCGGTATTGGGGATATATAGTTCTACTGTTTGGTGAATCGAGTCGGACATTTCGGTTGGAGTCGGGGGTTTAGTCGAGCCATCTTTTCCGGGCGCGTTACTTGGTGCTATGGTCGTGTTGTGAAAGGTAAGATAGCCGGTAAATAATAAGAAACTCCATATGACATTAGGGTCACGATCGAGTCGTGAAAAAACGATATCCTCGTCTACTTTTTTGACAATATATTTGCCCGTCATGAGCATATCAAGATCTTCGCGGAGTTGCTTTTGGTCGCCGATTACCAGTTTTTTAATCAGATCGCTTTTGCCGGTATTGACCCAGTAGGGAGCAAAGGCGCCCTCTTGGCGTAAAAACGTAATAATCGACCAGGGGTTATAGATATGGTGTTTTCCCGATTCGTAGCCGTTATACCATGTCCTGACTGCGTCAATTTGATCGGCACGATCGTATTCAGAGAGCAGGCTCAATACCTCTGATTCTAAGAACCCAAATTTGTCGGTATAGTGTATGCCTAAAAAGGTGCACACTTCAAGACTATTTAGCCCGCTAAAAATACTCTCTTTTGCAACGCGCAAAATGCCAGTAATAACGCTTTGCTGAAGGTAGTTGTTGTCTTTAAGCCCGGCGCTAAAAAAATTACGGGCAAATCCGATAGCGTCATCATAATAGCCGTTCAGGTACGCCTCGTGAATAAAGGTGTCGTATTCATCTATCAACAAAACTACTTTTTGTTGATAGGTTTGGCTGAGGCAGCGGGAAAGGAAACGCAATGCATCATGACACCATGTTTCAGAGGCTTTTTCGCTTGCTACGGCATCAAAGCGGACTTGGTCATCAGGATCAGTTATGCGCAGTGCCGATCGATGGTACTTATAAAGTTCGGCGATGAGGGTGACCAAGTGTTGGTAACACTGTTTCCACGAGCTGTGCTTGACGTCCTTGAGGGTCATGAAAATAACCGGATATTTGCCCTGGTTCGCCATGATCTCTGGATAGTTGCTGATGGCGAGTCCATCGAACAGATGGTGTTTCGATATGTCCGTTTTTTCGAAAAAGTACTTAAGCATCGACAGATTGAGCGTCTTGCCAAAACGGCGTGGGCGTGGAATAAGGGTGGTTTCAACTTTCCCCTCAATAAGTTCTTTTATAAAAAGTGTTTTATCGGCATACGCATACTTTCCTGTGATTACTTTTTCAAAATCACTGACGCCAATCGGCAATATTCTTTTCATAACCAAACCTTCGAAAGTTAGAAACCGTTTGCAAAAAACAGTCTACCACACTCTGGGTGCGTTCAAGTCATCTTGATTAAAAAAATTGCAAATATTGAAATATCTTTGACAAAGATCAATGGGTGTGATATTTCTAGAGACAAGATATTTTTAAAGAGCTTATAGCTGTCTACTGTAAAGGAAAATACATGAAAAGTTTAAATGTAGCTTTGGTTGCCGGCTTAGCCCTGCTCGGGCTTGCGGGTGCTTGGTATGGATATAAGGTGCTTTATTTGCGCGATTCAAAGCTCGAGATCAAGCCTGGCCCCAATCTTGAAACTAAGCTGGACCAGTACGTTCAGGCCTTTGTTGATCAGGGTACTTTTAGTGGCTCTGTTTTGGTGGCCAAAGATGGTAAAATATTGCTGTGCAAGGGCTATGGCATGGCCAACTATGAGCTTGATGTGCCCAATACGCCACAAACTAAATTTCGGCTTGCGTCGGTAAGCAAGCAGTTTACGGCCATGGCGATTATGCAGCTGCAAGAAAAGGGTTTGCTGAACGTTAACGACACGCTCTCGAAATACATTCCTGATTATCCCGATGGCGACAAAATAACCCTACACCATTTGCTGACGCACACGTCTGGTATTTTTAATTATAGTGATTTGCCTGAATTGAGGGAGATTGAGGTAAAGCCTCACGCGGTTGAACAGGTCATTCAGCTCTTCAAAAATAAGCCTTTAAGTTTTAGGCCCGGCGAAAAGTACAGCTACAGCAATTCTGGGTATACGTTGTTGGCATATATTATCGAAAAAGTTTCCGGTAAAACGTATGAGACAGTTTTGCAGGAACAGATTTTTGGGCCCATTGGCATGTACAATTCTGGTTATGACAAAGCCAGCCTTGTGCTGAAGAATCGCGCATCCGGGTACGTTAAGGTTAACGAGGAATTGGCGAATGCCCCGTACATTGATATGTCGTCACCCGCAGGCGATGAAGGATTATTGTATTCGACCGTTGAGGATATGTACTTGTGGGACCGCGCTCTGTATACAGATAAATTGGTTTCAAGAAAATCGCTAGAGACCATTTTTGCTCCTCACATTCGTGTAACGCAGCAAATACCTGATGCTGATGGTTATTATTATGGGTATGGATGGTTTAATCGCAAATGTTGCGGTGGCCATACTGTTGTTGAACATAATGGTGGAATTGGGGGATTTTTTGCTCAGATTCACCGTTGCCTGGATGATGACGTCTGTGTAATTGTTTTAAGTAATTTTGATCACATGCGTGCGGTTCCAATTGGAAGAGGGCTTGCGGCGATTTTGTTTGGGGAAAAATATGTAATGCCCCAGAAGTATATTGCTGTCTAAAAAAAGTCTGAAATTTACGATCGGTACGTTGGAAAATATGAGCGGAAGAACGATTTTATTAAGGACGAAGCGGGTAAGGTTGTTCGGCTTGTTTTACATCAGAATGGAAAGGATTGGGTTGCTGAAAAGATTGCGTGATTGGGGGTGCGGCTTGTGATTGTGCCCAAACGTGTGGTTGTAGTGGACGTTTTAGCCCCAAAAACCGAAACTTTTTATCCTGCCCAAACTGGGTTTTAAAAAAACTAGACAAATAGACAAGCCTGGTGTAATTTATATTTGAGTAGTTTGTGAACTATTCGCAAAATTCACCTCTTTTAAGGAGTCGGCAGATGGAAATAACAATCAATTTTACTCGTTAACAAACGTACGTTTGCAGCTTTCGCCACTCTATCTATAAACTTCTTTCTTTGGTTACGTGTGAAGTCTTGCCTGCGTACGTTCGTACGGCACAGGTCCTTCGACCTTGCTCAGGATGAGCGGCGATGGTTTTTTTCTAACTATTTTTGTGTAAAATTCCTGTGCCAAATACTCGTTGGGCTCTTGCCCATAACCATTATTTCAACCCGAGCAGGGGATTTTATATGCACAAATTTTTACAATTACATAACGTTACTAAACACTATCCACTGCCAGATGGCACGTACCGGAAGGCATTGCGTGGCATTTCGCTTGATATCTATCGGGGCGAGATCCTGGGGTTGTTGGGCATTAACGGAGCGGGGAAGACGACGCTCTCTTCCCTTTTAGCAACGCAGTATCCAGCAACCAGTGGCGAGATTCTTTACGAAGGGCAATCGATTTACGGCAACCTGGCAGGATATCGATCGGTAATTGGCTATTGTCCGCAAAAACCAAACGTTGACCAGGCGCTCACGCTGCGCGAGAATCTCTATTTCGCCGGGCTTTTTTATGGGCTCGACGATCAGGCCATTGCCACCCGTACACGTGAACTCGCCAAACAGTTTGTGCTCGAGGAGTATTTGGACGCCAAAATCACGACGCTTTCGGGTGGCTATCGCCAGCGTTTTATGCTTGCGCGCTCGCTTATGCATAATCCAGAATTGGTACTGCTCGACGAACCGACGGTTGGGCTTGATCCGCACATCAGGCGGCAGCTTTGGCAATGCATCAAAGACCTTAAAAGCCACGGGGTGACGGTGATTCTGACGACGCATTATTTAGACGAAGCGGAACAGCTGTCTGATAGGGTTTGCATTTTGGACAAGGGGATTATTTTGCACGTTGATACGCCGGAGAATTTGATTAGGAATCGGGCCAAGAAAAATCTCGAAGAGGTCTTTTTGGCGCTGATTGACGAGACAGATTGCCCGGTACCTGCTGCATAACGCTAGTTCTGGCAATTAAGCTTGCATGGTACGCCCGTTCGAGCCCTTCGACACGCTCAGGACGAACGGGTTTAGGTTTAGGGTAAGTAGGGGCTAATGAAAGACTCACCCCGCACCCGTTCGTCCTGAGCGAAGTTGAAGGATGAAGCGGGTAAAGAGAAAAAACAAAAACGAAAGGGTCAAACATGACCAGTAATTTAAAAATATTTTATGCACTTTTACGCAAAAAGTGGCGTATTGAACGGCCCCAACTATTTGACAATATCGTCAACATTCTGATTTGGGTTGGCTGTACGATTCTCGTCGGCGGGTACCTTCTGCAAGCACAGGGCGTCTCCAAGGCGTTTGGAGCATTTCAATTGGCTGGCGCCTGCGCCTCGGTTGGGATTTTTGGTATGTGGCCATACGCCTCAGATCTTTTGAATGACATTGAAAATAGCAATGTTGCTGGCTACCACCTGATGTTGCCCTGCTCGGCGTGGATAGTCTTTGCAACCGATATAGTCATATTTGCCATGCGTGCAATTATCCAAACAATAGCGATTGTCCCACTGGGGAAACTACTGCTCTGGAACAACTTTGCATTAACCGATATTTCATTTATACCGCTGGTATTGGTTGTAGTGATCGCCAATCTATTTTCGGGCATCTTCGCATTCTGGGCAACAAGCGTGGTGAAGCGCTCAGAAAGCCTGAGCCAGATATGGTCGCGTTTTCTATTTCCCGCATGGTTTTTGGGTGGCTTCCAATTCACCTTTGCAACAGTCTGTGGTCTTTCACCATGGCTTGGATGCGTGATGGCGATTAATCCCGTTACGTACATCATGGAAGGTACGAGAGGGGCATTGTTGGGTATTCCATCGATCAATCCATGGCTCTGCATGGGCGCGCTCATACTACTAGGTGCGATTCTGTTTTGGGATGCCATGCGCAGGCTGCGCAAACAGCTTGATTTTGTGTCTTAGTTGTAACAATCAGGCCGGGAGGCTTGCTCAGCTTCTCGGCTCAAAATTAAGATTCTGTTTGTGACGTACAATACACAACCACAAAGGATCACCTATGAGTATAATTTTTACCGCTGTCGATTTCAGTTGGCCCGACGGAACAACTGTCTTTGAACAGCTCTCCCTTGCGCTTGATGAGCGAACCAAATATGGCCTTGTTGGGCCGAATGGCGTTGGAAAATCTACCCTAGCTAAACTTATTCAGGGCGTTTTAAAGCCTACCGGTGGGACGGTTTTTAAAAACGTCTCCGTTGCCTATTTTAGCCAATCAGAGGTGCCGCCCGATATGCCCGTCGCCGAATATCTGGCTGACTTGTGGGTTAACGCCCTGGCCGGCGAAGCAGTTGTTATTTCCCTGTTACAGGGGGAAATTGACTTTTCGCTACCCTGCTCAACCCTGAGTGGCGGCGAATGGACGCGCGTGCGGCTTTTGCGGCAGATTGCCGTTGGTGCTGATGTTATTATTCTTGATGAGCCGACCAATAACTTGGATAGGACGTCACGCGCAAGTGTTCTTGCATTTGTTGAACAGACACAGCGGGGGTTATTGATTATTTCACACGATCGTGAATTGCTTGAGCGTGTCGACGTTATTCTTGAACTGTCAAATCAGGGCATAGCGACCTACGGGGGCAATTGGTCTTTTTACGCAGCAGAAAGCGCACAGGAGCGTGCACGCCTGGGAGACGCTTTGGAACGTGCACAGCACGAGCGTGATCGGGTTAAGCGCCTTGAACGCGAAAAGCGCTTGATGCAAGAAAAGCGTGTACGGCAGGCGGGCAAATCAGCAGAAAAAAGGGGACTACCAACCATTGTCGCCGGTGCCTGGAAGCGCAAGGCTGAACAGACGACGAACAAGCTGGCGCAGGCTGGCGCCCAGCGCGTGGACGAAGTGGTTACGCAGGCGCGCCAGGCTTTTGGTGAACAAAAGATTGATCAGGTTATTTATGTTGATTTTCCCGATGCAAGCATCCATGCATCAAAACTGGTATTTGAAGTGCAGGATCTTAACTTTGTGTACGCTGGTGCTGAACGTCCATTGTGGCGAGAGCCAATTTCGTACGTCATGCGCGGGCCACGGCGCCTGCATATTGCCGGCGGCAACGGCACGGGCAAAACGACGTTTGTGCGTCTCTTGACGCACGACTTTGCCTGCCCAGGAACAGTTCAGGGATCGATCAGGCTTGGCGATATACCCTATGGCTTTATTGACCAACACGCCCAAGTTCTGGATGCCCAGAAGACGGTTTTTGAGAACGTGCGCGATGCCACGAACAAGCCCGTAGTCGGGATACGAAATATCTTGGCACAATTTCTGTTTCCCGGAGAAAAAGCCGATCAGCTCGTCGCGACGCTGAGCGGCGGTGAACGGTTGCGGGCAGCGCTTGCCAAAATCCTGATGGTTGATCCAACGCCTCAATTATTGATTTTGGATGAGCCAACAAATAACCTGGACTTGGTGAATCTTGAGTTTCTCGAAAGGGCTTTAAAAAACTATACGGGAGCCTTAATTGTTATTTCTCACGACGAACGCTTTTTGGAGGCTATTGGAATTACAGAGACGTTGGTGCTGGTATGATTGCAGGGCAAACTTTGCACGAAAAGGGATTTTAGCCTATGGAACCGACTGGTTTGGATGGCGCGCAGCCACATATCACAGAAATAAATTCAATTGAAGAAGTTGCCGTGCTTTTTGAATACGCGCATCCTGACGACCTCTTTGTTTTCGATGTTGATCTGGTCATCTTAGAACCGGTAAACCCTGCACAGCAGATGAGATTTCATGCGCATCCCGAATTGAGCAAAATCAAGGCTGCTGTTGGAGAATTTATTAAAAAGAAACCAAATCCGGACGAATTTTATTTTAGCCGGACGATGCAACGGGAACCCAGTCAGCCTGTCGAACAGGCCTTAATCGATAATATTTTGGCACTATAAAAAAGAGGCATAAAGGTTGTTGCGCTGACAGGGCTGGGTACCGGTAGATTTGGGCTTGTTGAATGTCAGGAGGAGTGGCGAGCGGCGCAACTTTTAGGCCTCGGGATCGACTTTCGGTCCAGCTTTGGGCCGCAAGAGATCAGGTTTGATGAATTGCAAAAGACTGAGCACGTCGAACATATAAAAGCACGGCGTGGGCGAGCGCCTGATCCATCGATTTTTTACAAGGGAATCATGTTTAGTAGTGGTTTCCCCAAGGGCGTTATTTTAAAGGCTTTTCTTGAAAAAGTAAACTGGCGGCCAGGGCGAATTTTCTTCTTTGATGATATGTGCTCATTTGCCGAATCGGTAGCACAGGAGATGGCGAGCCTGCATATCCCGTGCCAGGCGTTTGTGTACCAGGGAGCAACTGTGCTGCCTGCACGCGACGGCTGCGAGCTCGACCTTGGCGTCGCCCGGCTTCAACATGAGCTTATGGAACAGCGCGATGATTATGTGGCATACGCCGAAGCGCGGGAGATTTGGGAATGTCAAATGGTAAGCTCCTCGCCTCGACCACCCGGTAAAAAAGAAAAAATCGCAAGAATGGGTTAGTTGACCTTTATTCTTTCGAGATGCGCAGGTTTGAAACAACTTACCAGTACGGTTGCGATGGTCTAATGCATAATGACTCTTGCTATGCAAGAACGCTTTTTTGTATTGTAACAACAAGAACATGTCGTTACAAAATTCTTACAATTTTAGTTTTTTAGGGGTGGATATGAATACCATGCAAAAACACGCTTCTTATTTTGCAGTTTTTCTTATAATAACAACCCCAACTGTTGCTCATGCACGAGACACTCAAAATCAGGTTAAACGAGCAATTGTTATTGGCGCAACGTCGGGCATGGGACGGCAAGTTGCAAAACTTCTGGCAACAGAAGGCGGTTATGAAGTCGGTCTTGTCGGACGCCGCATAAACCTACTCGAGTCGCTGCAAAAAGAAATTCCAACAAAAACCTATATCAAGCAGATAGATGTTTCTCTGCGCGACCAAGCAAGAAAACAAATTGCCGAACTCATTGAAGAGATGGGCGGTCTCGATTTAATACTTATCTCTGTTGCATATAGAGGTGATTCAAAGCAGGGTAAACACCAAATCGATATTGGAACAATAGACGTTACTCTTGTTGGTTTTTGGGAGATGGCAGACCTGGCGGTAGAATTTTTTGAAAAACAAAGATCAGGCCATCTTGTGGGTATTTCCTCAATTTCTGGGGTGCGTGGTGAGGCTCGCGGGCCAGTTTACTCTGGGGCAAAAGCGTTTATTTCAACTTACTTAGAAGGCATTAGAAATTACATGATTCAAAATAAAATTCCCGTGGATGTAACAGATATTATGCCGGGGTGGGTTGACACTGAAGATGGAAAACAAAGTGAAATGCCGGGAACATATTGGGTAACCCCCCTTAAAAAAGCGGGCCAACAAATTTTTGAAGCTATACAAACTAAACAAAAAATTGCCTACATCTCCAAGCGCCAGATACTCGTAAAACTTGCCTTGAATATCGTGCCTGATTGTATTTACAATGCCATTGGTGGATTCTGATGAGTGTTTTGATGGCGTGTAGCTTCTTTTCCAAGATTAGTTCTGCAGGTAGTTTGGTGCCGGGCCATTTTTTGCCCGGCAAATTCAGGGTAGTTTCAAATTGCTTTTAGTGCCCCTGAAGCGTGGAGTTACTCGGGTTCTTATTGTTGCTTACATTCGTTTTGCTGCGGCTTTTGGGGCGTTTGTTGCGGTTGTTGGGACCTCTGCGGCGGCGGTTGTGAGTGGGGCTGGAAAGTCCCATTCGAATCCCTTGGGAGTAATGGGTTGTTGGTCGGCGGGAGCATTTGGTTTCCATAGAGATTTTGTAAGGACCGGTTGGAGCTATACGGGACCATACAGGAAGCCGACGTGACCGCTATGGCAGATGTCAATAAACCAATAAGCATGATTTTGTTTTGCATCAGAGTGCTCAGTGAAACAAGGGTGAAACCGTAAACGTGTTACAGTATGATAATTTTTGCTTGTGTGCGCAAGTTTTTAGGAACTGAGATTTCTTTGGGTGCTGCTGGTTGTTCACAACACATGCTAATACCCATCGGTCTCCGGCCAGAACTTCTTGCTTTGATTCAAGCCCGCTCCTACTGGTTCTTGATAATCAATCTACCAACTTTATTTGGCGAAATTACGGGATGATTTTTGGCATATTTCATGAGAATATCTTTTATGTTCAATCCAGTAGCATGCGCATCTGGAGTCGATTTAAACATATAAAATTGGGCTGCATAAACAGCTTCGTCTACCATCATGCTGTTAATAACGATATCGTATACACGTTCATCATCAAGAGGGGCCCCTCCAAAGTCGACCTGAACAATCCGGTGGCCGGGCTGGTTTACCTCAGGAATAAGAGCTGGCTGAGAAAGATCGATGGTATATCGTAATCCCGAGACATGTATTAAATTCTTTGGATTTCCTTCCGTTAGATCAGCAACGCCGAGTTCAAGAGCCTGTCTAATTTGTGCGCCGGTTGCTTTTAACCGGATTAAAACATCGTTCTCGAAGGAAAATAGATTATCTAAATCACGTTCTGTAAGTTCTCCTGGTGGAAAAATTTCTTCCCCGCCGATACCTCTTGCATTGATCAACACTATGTCTGCGCCAAAAAAGGTACGAAGTACATCGGTGACGAAATTTGCAAAGCCGTTTTCTTGTTTGCGAATAGCCGGTTTTGTTGTATCAATCGGACAGGTCGTGGTAATCACGACTGTAGTCTTGGGAAGTTTGCTTTTGCATAATTGAAGCTTCTCTTCAAACTGTTGATCGTGAGGGATGCTTGCATCTACCTCTAAAACGTCACATGCAAATTTCAAAGGCCCGTTTTCTTTGGGCCACAGCTTGATGATGCCCAGAGTTCTGCCCTTATCCCCGGGATGGCTAATGACCGTTTTAGTTTGGTCAGGCTTTTGAATAACTATCTCACAGCCTTGTTTGGTGGTCGTATGGGTATGCCCGCCACAAATAAGGTCTATCCCAGTTACTTGCTCTGCAAGTTTTCTATCTTCATCGATACCAAGATGTGAAAGAAGAATAACAAAGTCAACTCGATCACTGGCCTTAAGCTCGTCAACAGCTTTTTGTATGCACCCATACAGATCCGGCTCAAGTTTGAGTGCCTCATGGAGAAACCAATATACTTTTACTTTTACAAGATCGGGTAATACTGCACCAAGAATCCCTATTTTATAGCCGTTCTTGTCGATAATAACTTTTTTTAAGATGTGACAAGAAAGGGTTGATGACGTGATATTTGTTGCAATTATTGGAAACGAGCAAGCCTGCAAGCATTCGTCTGCTGCGTCCACTCCAAAATCAAATTCATGATTTCCTATGGTACTCGCATCGATAGGGAGAGCATTTAAAAAAGACGCAATAGCTTCACCGCCACATGCTAAGAAGTAGGTTCCTCTATTAAAATCTTCGATAAAATAATCACCGGACCCCAAGAGCAATACTTTTTCTGGGTAGAGCTTCTTTATGCGATTGACGTGTGCTGCGATGCGAGAAATGCCACCAGCTTGACGCAAGATCTTATCAGGACCCCAGGTGTATGTTGGCTCCAGTTGTCCATGAAGGTCGGCAATGGTTAAAATGACAAGCGCTGGAGCTTGATTTTTTTGCATTCTAGTACCTCATTGCAGCTCTGCATGCACTGCGCTTACTAATTTGGCGAGTGTTTTGAGTGTGGGGTTTTTTGCCTTCAGACTATGATAGAGCGTTGATCGTGCTAATGACATTTTTTGACAGACAGCTACCTTGCTGGCAATCTCAAGATGTGCATTAATAACTTCAATGACGCCCTCAGGATCATTGTTTTTAAGACACGCCCAGATTGACTTGCTTATAAATTCTTCATCCAAAAGCTCTTGTGTTGGGCTGTATGCAGTAACTGGTGCACCTTTTTTAATCTTCAATTTTTGCCCGCCCACTACATTTGCTTTGACCATATAATACCAAACCCGGAAATTAATCTTGCACACCCAAGAACCGTTCGTCCTGAGCTTGTCGAAGGGTTCGAACGCGCCAAAGCACATTTATATATCGGGATTGGTATGACTTCTTGATAAGCGTACAATATATTGGACATTTATCAAGAGGAAGGGAAAAACTAAAAAAAGCGCTTGAATAAAGCAAAAAAACAGGCATACTAAAAACATCTAGCTAAGTTCGCGCCCTGCGGACACCTTTTTTGCGACTTCTGCAAATAAATCCAAAAATAATAATTATTCACGTACTTTTATGTGAGAAAGAAATGGCTGGTTATCAACCATCAAAATCATCGTCCTGCCCTTGCTGGGCGGACGCAATTCAAGAATTAGTAGCCTTCAGCAAATCAGGAAACAAGTCTGGGAGCTTTGCGGCAAAAGACAAAGCGGGTCGGCCAGTTGTTCTTGACTGGCAATGCACCAGCATGCGTGCGCCGGGATTTCGGGCCTGCATGGAGAGCATTGTCGATACGGCAAGTCAGGGATTTACGTCCGTAGAAGTTGAATTCCTCAAGGCCCATCCTGAAGCGGTGCATAAAGAAAGCAATCTTGAACAATTCAAGCCCTTTTTCGTCAATGGCCCTGCGGTCGTTGGCTGGGACTTGGTTACAGAAAAGATGCGAGACACGATCAAGCACTGTTTTCTCATGGATATCTCGGAGATGTCTCCTGAATGGGCGGCTCGGGTTGAAGTTATGCTGCACGTGGTCGTTACGGTTAATGACCAACAGACAGACGCGCAGCTTGGATCGGTAGTTTTTATCGTCGATCCCGCTGATGCGGCTGGGGACATTAAGGTTATGAGCATTGCGCTCGTACCAGAGGCGCAACATCGGGGTTTGGGAAAAGTGCTCACCAGTTCGATTTTCAAGATACTTCCCGGTACCAAACGGCTCTTTCTGAACCCGCGCGTTACCAATGTGCAGGCCCAACGGGCATATTTAGCCTGGGGAGCAACGCGGGTTGCTCATCCGGTCCTGGACCAATGGGCGTTGGCAGAGCACTGGGTTGGTATCGAATACCGGGCTGATCAGACAAGTGTGTTGCAGGATTTTGCGGCACAAAACTTGGTTGTTTTAGAAACAAAAACTCAAGAAAATAAGAGAACTACATGAACATATCAAAAAGCACAAAAGTGCTTGCATGCGCGACGTGCGCTGCAGCCAATGCTACCTGCTGCCAATCGTGGCACGAGCAGGTTCAAGAATTAGTATCTTCACAAAAAGCTGGCTGCTTTGCGGCCCAAGACACACACGGGAACCCCGTGCGTATAACGTGGGGGGTGGCAGACATCAAATCACCGGCGCTTGCAGCGTTTAAAAAAGAGATTTGCGATTTTGCAAGTGGCTTAACAGCTGAGACAGAGAGTGCGTTTGCACGGGTCCATCCAGAGGCCGTGGGGCAGGAGCATTTTCTTGCAGCCTGTGCGCCGCTATTTGAAAAGGGTTTCGAGCAGGTCGATTGGCAGGCTGTGCGAGATACCATCAAAAAGACGGTCACCGACTTTTATCACATGGATATTTCGAGCTTTGGCGAAGAGGTGCTCAAGCCGCTCATGGCTGATCTCTGGTTTTTTGCAACCATAAAATCGGTGAATGGGGGCGTCCGAGAAAAACTGGGCCCACAAAACGCTCATCCTGCAGTGCCCGCCGTAGCTTGCGAAGGCTGGGAGCCTGTCGAAGGATCGAAGGGCGCGAACGGGAAGCCGAAAACTGGCGAGCTGCTGGGCTTTGTGCAATTCGCCGTCACGCCAGCGTTGGCACAAGGCGAGGTAAAACTCATGCAGGTAACTGTCGCGCCGTCGGCGCGTGATCGGGGACTTGAGCAGTTGCTGCTCGGGCTGATTTTCAAGCTGATTCCCGGCACCAAACGGCTTTTTACCGGCGTTCGTCCAACGAATATCGTTGCCCTTGAGCAACTTCACGCCTGTGGCTTTGTGCCTGATATGCAAAGCGCGCAAGATCCGAACCATCCCATTAATCCCGATTGTTGGACGGGATTGCAGTATATTTCAGAGCAGTCAAAACTAGTGCAGGATGCAGGAGAGCGTCTACGAGAAGCTAAATAAAAGTTTTACTTTTGAAGGAATTCTATGTTTAAGAAGATTTTATTAGTCGCAATTCTGGCCACATCACTTACTCCCTTTTGCGGGGCAATGAAGTGTGGCGAATGGGAGTCGAACATTCGCATGCCAGACAGGAAAACGCTGGAGGAAATGTTTATTCATGAAGGCCTAGGCGATCTGATGGGTAAAACCCACATGCTTGATCAGTTAACCAGCAAAAAGTTGTGGAGTTGTGGCGAGCTGAAGGACGTCAAACAATCAAATCTTATGGAGTATGTAGCGGTGGTGGGAACGAGCGCAATAGACGCTATGGTAAGTATCAGTTACTGGGTTGACCTGGTGTTCTCCAGGATTTGTTTCCTCAGTGATGTAACGGGCAGCATTCCCGATGGCAACTTTTACAGTTGCGGATTCGAAAAGAAAAAAGGGAGGCGTTCTTATTAGGATAACGAGCTTGCAGGTGGGCGCCTGCCGTATATTTCAGAGCAGTCAAAACTAGTGCAGGATGCAGGAGAGCGTCTACAAAAAGCCGAAAGAGGGTGCGTCTAAGTTGCAAGCACACACGTATTAATGTTCTTGTCGCGCTGCGCTAGTGACAGCCAGCTGTAAAGGCGCAGCTTTATGTTTTACTTTGAAGGAATTTTTATGTTTAGAAAGTTTTTATTAGGCACTGTTCTAGCTGCAGGCATCACCCCCTTTTGCGGGGCGATGATGTTCTCTATCGACGGAATGCACGAAAGAGTTTACTCCCGCATGCAACGGGACGGGGTCATTCCCATGCCGCCCAGAGAATTATTGGAGTGTATGTTTCGTTATCATCATTTAGACCATTTTATGGGAACAACACACATCGTTGATCAGTTGGCCCAACACAAAACGATGCCTTGCGCCGAAATACAGAAGATCGGAACATCAGCGCTTATTGCTTATGTATCACGGTTGGGAGACGACAAAATAGCTTTTGCAGTAATGTTTACTACCCTTGCTAACTTTCGTAAGTTCTTGTCAGAGTTGTGTCCTAACATGATGTAAGGGGCAATCACGTCCTGATCCCCAAAGCAGGGACAACAAGTCTCTCTTTTGGGGATCACCAAAAATAGGAAGTGTTATGATGCAAAAATATTTGTTGATTATAGTTGCCGGCGTTCTGGTGCTGGCTGCATCAGGTTGCTGGCTCTTGCTGCGCAAAGGCAGCGCAGCGCCGGTTGTTGACGAAAAATATGCCAAAGAGGTGGTGGAAAAAGCACTATCGCTATCATGCCCGCTGGCGGCGAAAAGGCTCACCGGCGGCTTGACCGGTGCGCAGCTTTTTCGGGTGACTGGGGGGGCACGCGAGTATGTGGTCCGGGTGGCTCCGATGGGGACGTCGCAACAACAGATTGAGCAGAGTTTTGCAAATATGAAAGTAGCCTCAGATGGTGGCTATGGCCCGCAAGTCTATTTCACTGATCCCGCGCGGGGATTGGTAATCATGGAGTATCTGCCGGATAGTGCAAGTACGCTTGCATTACCCGAGCTGCAGTCAGAGCGCTTTATTGGGCTCCTGGTAGATCTTTTACACAAGATCCATCGTGGCCCGGCTTTTGGGGCTGTAAAAGATGTTTTTGAACTTTTGTATGATGAACAGCAATGCCCTGTGCAGATGGTGGATTTTCTGCGAGCAAAGAGAGAGAAGGATGCCGGCGCCAGCGGTATTCCGTTTGCGCGGCTTGAGCAGGTGATTCAAACTATCAAAAAAACGTCTCTGGTGCGAGTCGAGTCCGTTCCGTGCCACAATGACTTAAATCCGGGCAATTTGCGCCTGGTGGGAGATTGTTTTAAAGTTATTGATTTTGACATGTCCGGGCAGTCAAACCCGTATTTTGATATCGCCACCATTGCGATATTTGCGTGGTTTGACCAAACGAGCGAGAATCTGTTATTAACCAAGTACCTTGAGCACCAGCCAACGGTCCAGGAGCAGGCCTGCCTGTACCTGATGAAACAGGTGGCATTGCTGTTCTCTGGACTTGCAGTGTTAACATCGGTTCCTGATCATGGTGCCCACTATGGTACGCTACGCGTGCCGGCGTTTAGGGAATTTCTTGCACAGATGTTTGCGGGGAAAATTGATCTCGGCCAACCTGAGGATAGATTGAGATTTGCAAAAGCTATGCTTGAACAGGTCTTGGCAAATGCCAAAACACAAGAGTTTCGTGATGCGGTGAAGCTGCTGAGTTGATGGACAGGAGAGTGTGTGAATAGGGAATTATTATGACGAGAAAATATTTATCGATACTTGTTGCCAGCGTTCTGGGGCTGGTCGCATCCGGTTGCGTAGCGCCGATTATTGAGGAAAAATATGCCCAAGAAGTGGTTGGGAAGGCACTGTCGCTTTCCGGGCCGCTGACGGCGCAAAGGTTGACGGGTGGGCTTTCCGGAGCGGACCTCTTTCGAGTTTCTGGTGGGGCAGGGGACTACGTTGTTCGTTTTGCGTTGCATGTCGCACATGAAGATGCGGAATGTACTGTGCATAACTCTCAAATAGCCTCGAAAGACGGTTGCGGGCCGCACGTTTATTTTGCCGATCCATCGCAAGGATTGATGATTATAGAATACCTCCCCAACCGAGTGCTATCGCCTGAAGAGATGCGATCGGACAGAGTCGCCGGGCAGTTGGCCGATCTCCTGCACAAGATTCACCGAGGGATTCCATTTGATCGTTCAGACGATATTTTCAAGAGTGTCATACGGAAGCTATTGCACATGAAATCTGACCAGTGGTATCGCGATGTTCCGGTTGCCAGACTAGTAGAACTTGTCCAGGCCATTCAAAAAACAGCGCTGGGGCGCCTGTCCGCAGTTCCTTCCCATAATGATTTGACGCAGGGCAACCTGAGATTTGGTGACGGGGTGGTCAAAGCGATTGATTATGTCGAGGCGGCACAGTCCAATCCGTACGTTGACGTGGCGATGCTTGTGCTTTTTTATCCCATTGATGAAGGCTTGTTGTTGGAGCAATATTGTGAGCGGAAGCCCTCTTTACAGGAACAGGCGCAACTATATTTAATGAAACTGGTTGTGTTGATTAATGATGCACAAGCGTTCCTTGGCGGAACCGGAACGGATCTGCTTGGGCAGTATGCCTGCGTGCAAGTTCCTCTGTTCGAGGAATGTATCAGAGCGTATCATGCGGGCGAGATTGATCTTGGCAAGGCCGAAAATAGGCTGAAGTTTGCAAAAAGCACGATTAACCAAGTTCTTGCAAATGCCGAAACGCAGGAGTTTCGCGATGCGATAAAGTTGTTGAGTTAAGAAGCCCGGAGTAAAAAATGTTAATCACGAGAACAGAGAGAGCTTAAGATTATGTACGCAGTACGCAAACAAATTACGCTTGGCGTTATCGCATTATTGGCCATGTTCACAACTTTGTACCAGGCAGAGGGTATGAATAAAAAACAAAATCGACAATCAAAAAATGAGATCTGGAAAGTTCAGCAACAGCAGCGCGATTTAAAGCTTAAGCGTGAACAAAAACAGACACGCGAAGCGATGACCTTTCTGCAGCAGGTTGGCTCGGTTTTTACGCCATCTTTCACCATGAAAAATAATCTGGTTAGCAGTCTTTTGCTTCTCATGTTGTTTACGACTGTTCTCAGCCAAGAGGTACAAAAGCCGAAGAACTTTGACGAATGTTGCGAGCAACACTTCTACAGCTGGAAACCTGGCCTCAGGGAATTTATGTCGGAAAAGTTTCGGAATGACATGAGAACCTTTTGCATGTCCCGCTGTCCCGAACCTTACGAGCAGGAAACTGCACCCCGCATGCCGGAGCAGGTCAAACTGTGGCGGATCTGTTGTTTTCACCGTGCTTTGGGGTTTCTTCCTGGTAGCTATCCGTGTGAGCCATCTATAAAGATATCCCAGCCATTAAACTCATCTACACCACCTCTTTACAAACAAAGAAAAAAATTAAATAGGGTGTTGCCATGACGAGAGAATATGTATTGATTCTTATTGCAGGCGTTCTGGTGTTCGTTGTATCGTGCTATTGGCTCTGGTTGCGCAAAAGTCGCGCAGCGCCGGTTATTGATGAAAGTTATGCCATCGATGTGGTGAAAAAAACGCTGGCGATTTCGGGCCCGCTGACAGCCACCCGATTGACTGGTGGCTATACAAGCGCGTTGCTGTTTCGCGTTACCGATGGCACAAAAGACTTTGTGGTACGAGTTCTAGCTGATGTCCCGCTCGTCGAGTTTGAACAGGGCATCGCAAATTTGCAAGTAGCCTCAGCCGGTGGCTATGGTCCACAAGTCTATTTTGCTGATCCAGTGCGGGGCGTAGTGGTTATGGAGTATCTGCCGCACGACCCTGTTCGACTGCAAAAGTTGTCCCCAGATAGGGTGGCGGAATTGCTTGCGGATATTTTGCGTGCAATTCACCAAGGTCCTCGTTTTTCAGGTTCTCGCAATATTTTCGAGTATCTTGGTAAAGAGCTTAAAAAACTACGTGAAGGCCCCGTGGGGCAAGCACACCCCGATATTCCCATTGCACGGCTTGAAGAGTTTGTGCGCGTGCTTCAAAACACCGCGCTTGCTCGAGTACCTGATGTTCCATGCCACAACGATTTACATCCCAGCAATTTGAGGTTCGCGGGGGACTCATTCAAGGCTATCGATTTCGATGATGCACTGCAGTCCAACCCCTATTATGATCTTGCTATGGTTGCTATCTTTCAAGCTATTGATGAGTGGTTGTTGCTCGAAAAATATCTTGGGCATGTGCCTTCGCCGCGGGAATACGCGCAGCTTTATTTGATGAAGCAGGTTGTTCGGATTAATCATGCACGAGTTTTTTTGAAGTGGGGACCGGCTATTGCTGCACGTTGCACATCAGGTCCGGCGCCTTCTTGGTTTGAGGGTTTTACCAAGGGAATTACCGATGAAGTAATTGATTTTGGAAGGGCTGATGGTTTGGGTACGTTGGCAAAAAGTACGATCAATAAAGTTCTGGCAAGTGCCGAGACGCAGGAATTTCGCGATGCGGTTAAGCTGTTGAGCTGATCATATTTTGAAGTGATAAATAGCACGCTGGTTGCAAAAAGTTTCGTTTGGTTGTATTTTAAAACTATGGGTGATAATTGAGGTATCTTAAAACAATAAAGTGAGGTGTTATGGCCACTGCAGTTAAATTATCTGAGGGTATAGTTGCCCAAGCTAAAGTTACATCAAAGGCATTGAATCGCTCAATTGCTGGGCAAATTGAGCATTGGGCGAAAATTGGAAAAATAGCGGAAGAAAATCCCGACTTGTCGTACGAATTTATTAAAGACATTCTTATCGCGCAAGGCGAGATAGCGGCTGGCATGGTTGAAGAATATACTTTCACAAAGCAGTAAGCATGAAAATTGTACAATCCGCGTCCTTTGCTAAGCAGTTAAAAAAACTGTATAAAAATCAAAAAATCGAATTAGATGTAGTGGTGGCGCTTATTATTCAAAATCCTGATATAGGGACAATGAAAAAAGGCGATCTTGGCGGCGTTCGCGTCTATAAGTTTAAAATGGTTGATCAGTTGACATTGCTCGCTTATAGCTTTGACAAGGGAAAATTACAGTTGTTTCTGATTGCCTTGGGATCGCATGAAAATTTTTATCGTGACCTAATACCAAACCCGTAAAGTAACCCAGCACGCCCACCAACCGTTCGTCCTGAGCCTGTCGAAGGATGCGAACGTGCTCATACAAGTTTATATCGCGGGATTGGTATAAAGCGCTAACTGTTTACCGTCCCCTGCCATAAGGTTTTTTATGTCAAAAATAATCGATCTCACACACCCGTTTACGGCGGCGATGCCGGTGCATGCGTATGACGAACCTGCATCGATTAAACAGGTGCGCACGCTTGAAAAAAACTACTATAACGATTGGTTGCTCTCGTCAGGCATGCATGTGGGAACGCATATCGATGGCCCGGGGCATTTGACTGATTCAAAGCTCTTGTTATCGAATGTCCCGGTTGAGCAGTTTGTGGCACGGGGGTATCTGGTTGATGTTCGTGGGCAGACAACCATTGACGCCTCGCTGTTGCGCAACATGCCAAACGAAGAGGGCATGATCGTTTTGATATGCACGGGGTTTGACAAGAAATTTGGGACTCCGGCGTATTTTGAGAATTATCCGGTGATGACGCCCGAGTTTGCCCAAGAGCTCGTAAAGCGCAAAATTAAGATGGTCGGCACAGATTGCTTCTCGCCAGACAAATACCCGTTTGAGGTGCACAAGATCTTTTTTGCGCAGGGGATTTTTATAGCCGAAAACCTCGCGAATCTTGAACGATTGGTGGGAGTAAAGAATTTTACGGTCGTTGCCTTGCCACTCAAAACCGAAACTGACTCGGCTTTGACGCGAGTTGTTGTGATTATTGATTGAGGAGAATGGTGTGAATATGGATACAATGCCAAATGTTGAGGTGCATCCTCAAACAGCTTTAATAGATGAATGTGTTGCAATTTCCATAGCAAACCTTGCCGCACATGAAGTGGTGGTGCTGGAGGCATCATGTACAGATAAGAACAATGTTCTATGGCTCTCGCGTGCAACCTTTGAAGCTGACAAAGAAGGGAAGGTACATGTAGCGACACAGGCCCCCATTTCCGGTTCGTATCAGGGAGTTGATCCCATGGGGTTGTTCTGGTCAATGAAACCCACAGAAAAAAATGCGCCGCGCTTTTCTTTTGAGAAACCTATGCTCGAAGTATGCCTGTCTGTTTTTTCCCAAAACAGACGTATTGCCCAGAAAAAGATTTTCCGGTTGCTGGTATCACTTGATATAGAAAAAAGAGAAATCCAGGAACAAGGTGTCGTTGGTACGTTATTTTATCAAAAGGGTATGAAAAAGCAGCCGGGAATCATGGTGGTTCCTGGGTCAAATGGAGGGATTCCCGAAGCAACAGCGCAGCTTTTGGCGTCCCATGGTTATACGGTTCTCGCCTTGGGATATTTTGGAGCCAAAGGGTTGCCTGAAAATCTTCAAGAGATCCCCTTGGAATATTTCCAGAACGCCATGCGGTGGCTTAAAAAGCAAACACTGGTAGCTAACGGTACCGTAACGCTTTTTGGGACTTCACGAGGCGGGGAATTAGTTTTATTGGTGGCGGCGATGTTTCCGGGAGAAATGGATCGTATCATTGCGTATTTGCCCAGCAACCTTGTCTACGGAAGTTTTCCTGAGTTGTCCAAGCCGGCTTGGACGTACCAAAATCGGCCGGTAGCGTATATGCCGAGTGCGAGCAACGAAGAAATTCTCCGTGCGAGCACGGAAGGAAAAATCCCCTTTCATGCGGGCACCTTTGAAGATCCGTTGGAATATACGCCTATTTTTTTGTATGAGCTGGAGGTATTCCAACAGTACAGGGAGGAAGCAACCATCCCGGTAGAGCATATTCGCTGCCCGTTGCTGCTTTTTTCTGGGGAGGAAGATGCCCTGTGGCCTTCAGCCTTGTATGGCGCATTGGTTATGGAACGATTGGAGAGTCAGGGATCTCCTATTGCAAGAAAGCATATGAGCTTTCCCAACGCCGGGCATGGATTTAAATACCCTTATTTCCCATCAATCGACCTGCCTGATCATTTTTCCGAAGAATTGTGGTGCATCATGGGTGGAACTGCCGAAGGCAATGTGTATGCAGCACGGGAATCGTGGAGCGAAGTGTTCAAGTTTCTTAAAACAAATAGCGACAGGGGTTTATGAATAAAGAAATTCTTTTTCCCCGACCAACCGGGTCCTATGCGATAGGCACCAAACTTTTTGAGCTGACTGATCCGTCACGCATGGACCCAGAAACGCACAAGCCGCGCGAGTTTGTGGTGCAGATCTGGTACCCCGCTGCCGGTAAGCTGGGGCTGACTACTGCGCCGTATGCATACGAAACGCGAGAGATATGTAAACAAGGCTTAGTCAAGCAAGGCGTTAGCACAGAAAAGCTGCACTTGATTGACGGTCTCAAGACGTATGCCATTCCTGATGCGTCCGTATGTGGCGACCATGCGCCCTATCCGGTGGTGATCTTTGGGCATGGTTTTGGTGCTACGCGGGGAGGGTATAGCCTCTTGTGTGAGGAGCTGGCAAGCCATGGATACGTGGTCATGATGGCGGTGCACACCCATGGATCACGCTTGGTGCGTTTTGCCGATGGTCATGAAGTAACGTCACTGTTTGAAACAAGTATGTCCGCGGTATTTGAGGACTGTTTTGCTGATGTACAGCTCATGCTTAACCAGGTAATAGCCGGTGCTTTTGGCCACCTCACACCGGCATGTGATTTTAAGATTATTGGCATGGTTGGGCATTCGCTGGGCGGTGTCATGACGGCACAGATGTGCCGACGCGATGCACGGGTGAAAGCGGGTATCAGTTTGGACGGGGCACTGTGGGGCATTGATGCCACTAAGCCCTTCCACAAGCCATTCTTGTTTTTGAGGACGCCTACTTTTTACAAAGACATGATCCAATTTCTTGATTCTCGACAAGAACCATTTAACTCTGTGGGGATAACCCGCGACAATTTCACGGGTTCAATTGAACGATTTTGTCGAGAGAATGGTTCTGATACACGACAGATCATTGTGCAGGGAGCTTCCCATAAGACTTTTTGTGATGACCCGCTCATACAGGAACTTTTTGAAAAGTGTACAACGAATGTGACGCCGCGATGTGAGGTGCCGCGGGTCTTGCCAGTGCCGCTCATGCTTGAGGTAATTCGCGGGTGTATGCTCGCATTTTTCGATACCTATGTGAAAAGCAAGCCGACACCATCCTCCTGCGGCGATGGAGCACGCCCAGAACCAAGAAGCGGTTGCTGAAAAAATCCAAAACAGGAAGGGAAATTATGATTAAAAGCAACGACCATCTGCAGGGAAAACTTGTCACCTTGCAACCATTAAGGGAACAATTTTTTGAAGAATATCACCGCATGTTTTCCCCAACGGTTAGACATTGGCTCGGGCTTCCATCAACCGCCGATATGCAAGTTACTGTCGATTTTTTAAGTGCCGCGCTTGTTGATGAGCAGTATTATCTGTTTTACGGTATCTTTGACAATCAAACCAACAAGCTAATTGGATCAATTGTCGTTCGAAGTCCAGAGTATCCGAAGGGGCAGTTGGGATCATGGCTTAATGAGCATTATTGGGGTGGGGGGCGTTACCAAGAGGCACTGTACCTAGCCTTGAAAAAATATTTCGAATTAACTGGCTCTGACTCAATTTTTGCATATGTCGAGGAGGGGAATGTGCGAAGCCTTCGGGCGCATCAAAAAGGTGGTTTTGTGATCGTCGATGAAGCTGAACAAGAGCGCAAATACCTATGTCCAGGAATAAGAGCGCATAAACTTCTTTTAACGTGCGCTGCGTTTGATGCGGTGCGAAAAAGATTCGAAGGGGATTGTGATGTATCTGACTGCAAGGAGACTCTATGAGCCAAAATCACACCACCCTGCGTGTCCTAGGGGCCTGCTTGGTGATAGCTGTAGGAGCGTTTATCGCTCGTTATTATTTTTGCGAAAGAAAAACCATGAATCAAAAACTGGCCGCGCCTGCCCAGCCTGTTTCTTGGATTGTTCGTCTGGACGGTCTGACCAAAGCAAAGCCGTCGGGGACGTTTACGGCGAAAGATAAATTGGGCAAGCCCGTCATCTTGGAATGGCAGAAGCTAACCATGAAGTCGCCGGATTTTTCAAAAGTCATGCGCGAGGTGTGTGATCTTGCCTGTGCGGCCTATACGCCGGTCGAAGTGGCTTTTTTGAAAGCGTTTACAGATCAAGCTGTACCCGCTACGCCCTTCGACCCTGCTTCCTCCTTCGCCGAGGCTACGGAGGACAGGCACGGTGAGCGGGAGGGGACAAAAGTGCGCGAGGGCTATTGTGCGCCCTTTGAAGCTCTCTTTGAAAAAGGTTCGCCACAAGACCAATCTGACTGGAAAAAGTTTAAGCAGGCGCTTGAAAAAAAAGATTGGCCAAAAGTCGAGGCCCGCATGCCTCTTTTAATCAAGCAGATTTATATCATGGACTATGCCGCCTATGCAAGTATCGGTATTGGGGTTGCCAATATCCACTTTGTTGTCACAGCTAAAGATGGCAAAACGGGGGCGCTGTTGGGATTTGTCGAATTTTTTGTTACGCCGGCGTATCCGTCTGGCGATATCAAGAGCCCCAGTTTTGCTGTTGCACCGGCTGCCCAAAATAGGGGCTTGGGCAAATTGCTCATGAGCACGATTTTCAAAATCGTGACTGATGCGTGCACGCGCATTTTTCTTTCGACTCGCATAACGAACGACGTTGCACGTCAGGCGTACACGGCCTGGGGGTTTACGCCGGATGCTAACCCAATTCAAGAGCCGTTTTATAAGCAAAACCCCGAGCATTGGATGTTTTTTGAATACAAAGTAGACTCGTGTTCGAAGCTGCAGGAGGCGGCGAAATGTTTGGTCGAAGTGCAGGGTTAAAAAGAACCGGGAGGGAACGTTATGATTAAAAAAGAAGTTATCGAGGAAGTAAAAAATCGCCTGGTAAAAGCCTACGATCCAGTTGCAATTTACCTGTTCGGCTCCTATGCCTGGGGCAAACCCGACGAGGAGAGTGATTTAGATTTATTGGTCGTGGTGGAAGAGTCTGACCAAAAACCACACCGACGGGGCGATCTTGGGGCTGAGGCTTTGTGGGGCCTGAAGATTCCAAAAGATCTTTTGGTTTATACCCGGGATGAGTTTGCGCTGCGGGCAGGAGATAGCACGACGCTTTGTCACAAAGTAAAAACCGAAGGCAAGGTGTTGTTTGCCAGGGCATAAAGATTGGTTTAAAAAGGTGAAAAATGGACCCAAATAGCAAAAGAAAATCTACACACCCCATAGCGCCCCTTAAGTCCCCATCAAGAGGAAGGAAGCTCTGCACCGTTCGTCCCGAACATGAACGGTGCGGGGTTGGTTTTTGGTGTGCAGAGGTGTGAAAATCCCTAACTTACACACCCTTAGACACAATCGCCCTAGTAGAAACTTGTGGATAATGCGTAGCCAGGACGAGCGGTTGTTGGGTGCGAGCAGCTGGGTAAGATTAAGTTCTGGGGTTGGTATAACGGTTATAACTTTGAAAATATGGAGGGACATGGCGTGGAAAAAAGCAGCCCCGAACTCGTTGGGATAAGCTCATCTCGGCTCAATCGAATTAATAAGCTTATTACATCATACCTTGATGCCAATAAAATTCCTGGCGCCATTTCCCTTGTTGCCCGGCGCAACAAACTGGTACATTGTGAATGTTATGGAAAGATGGACATAGACACCAACAAGCATATGCAATTGGATACCATTTTCCGCATGTATTCTATGACTAAGCCGGTGACGACGGTGGCCATGATGATGCTGTACGAGCAGGGCTACTTTCAATTGGACACGCCCGTTTCAGCATTTATTCCCGGATTTAAGGATCTTGAAGTATTTAAAAGTGGCACGGTCGAAAATTACACAACCGTCAAGCCACAGCGTAAGATGATTATCGCAGATCTGTTATCCCATACGTCAGGATTAACCTATGATTTTATGAACACTTCACCCGTTGACGCTTTATATCGTGTCGCGGGGATTCAGGGTTCCCATGCAGAGGGGACACTCCAGGACTTGGTCGACAAATTAGCGCGCATGCCACTCCTTTTTTCTCCCGGGACCCGATGGAACTATAGTCTATCGAGCGAAGTTGTTGCCTATCTGGTGCAAACAATCTCCGGCATTCGGTTTGATGAATTTGTTAAAAAATATATTGCCCAGCCTCTGGAAATGGTTGATACGGATTTTTATGTCCCCCAAGAAAAGCACGATCGGTTTGCGGCGAATTATACGCATATAGATTTGGTGCCAGCCAATCAAAAGGCGCATTTTTCGCACTACCTGTCTGCGGGCACGGGTGCTGATGGCGCGCCGCCCCTCATTCTTATAGACAACCCAAAAACAGGACGATTTTCTTCACCACGCACCTTTTACTCGGGTGGAGGCGGGCTTGTTGCTACGGCACAGGATTATCTGAACTTTCTTCAGATGCTGTTAAATAAGGGGAATTTTAAGGGGCACCAATTATTGAGTCCCAAAACGGTGGATTTAATGACGACCAACCATTTGCCGGGAGATCTGGAAAGTCTGAGCATGCCGGGGTTTAGTGAAACATCGTTGGCAGGGATAGGCTTTGGGCTTGGATTTGCCGTTATGCTGGATCCTGCGAAAGCACAGATTCTCGGCACCCCTGGCGAATATAATTGGGGTGGCGGGGCGAATACCATGTTCCTTGTTGATCCCAAAGAAGAACTTATTGCGATGTTTCTTACCCAGCTGCTTCCGTCAACGGCGTATGCTATACGGAGAGAGTTTCGGGTTGCGGTATACCAGGCGATAGTTGCCTGAAATTTTGCGAGTTCAAACTTGAAGTACCATACGTCCGTATCAAGATTTTACTTGGCCTGTGCTACGCTATATCAGGTCTGACATTGGGCATTTACGGCACATTTTTATTGTATTTGGGGAATATGTATGAATAAAACATTTTGCATTGCTGGGCCAGTGAGGCCCGATAAGCATTATTGTCTTTCCCAGCGGTTAAACAGCCAGGAACTACACCAGCTTATTGACGAAGAAAAATATTTTATTTTGCATGCACCCCGCCAGACAGGGAAAACAACGGCGATCCTGAATTTTGTTCAGCAACTTAATAGCGAGGGGAAATGCCGGGCATTATACGTAAATGTTGAGCCCGCGCAGGCTGCTGGGGATGATGTAGAGCGTGGTTTGCGCACTGTTATAACTTCGTTTAAAAAAAATATTGGCAATACCTTTGGCATGGATGATCCTGCCTACCAGTTGGCGCTTCGATTCGAAGCTACCCCCACTATTTCTGGTGGTGCACTGGAAGACTTTATTACTCAATGGGCGGGAATAACACCCTCTCCACTGGTGCTTTTTATCGATGAAATTGATTCGCTTGTTGGTGATACACTTCTTTCTGTTTTACGACAAGTTCGCTCCGGGTATGAGTCGCGACCCGAATTTTTCCCCCAATCAATCTGCCTCATCGGGGTTCGCGATGTTCGCGACTACCTGATCTGGTCAGAAAAAGAACAGGAAAAAATACGCGGCGGGAGCGCATTTAATATCAAGGCTGAATCGCTCAGATTGGGCGATTTTTCTCCAGAAGAGGTAGCCGCCCTCTATAAACAACACACAGATGCGACAGGGCAGATCTTTACCCCTGAGGCAGTCGAATACGCGTTTTACTTGACCCAAGGTCAACCGTGGCTTGTTAACGCGCTTGCGTATCAGGCCTGTTTCCGCGATGTAAAAGATCGATCGCTTTCAATTACCAAAGAGGTGATTGATCGAGCAAAAGAGGTGCTTATTCTTAGACGTGATACGCATCTGGACGTTTTAATTGATCGCTTAAATGAAGAGCGCGTGCGAAGAATTATTCAAATGCTGGTGCTGGGGGAAGGCGAGGAGATACATATCTCAACCGATGACCTTTCATATGTACGAGACTTGGGGCTGGTGACGCAAAAGGGCTTGGCAATAGCCAATCCGATTTATCAGGAAATTATTCCACGTGAGCTAACCTTTGTACAGCAAGCAAAGCTTGAGGAAATGGTCGATCGGCGGCCATTTATTCGTGCCGATGGTAGTTTAAACATACCCCTGCTCTTAGAAAAATTTGGCCAATTTTATCGTGAACAAAGTAGTGCGTGGATCGAAGTCTTGGAGTTTAAAGAAATAGGCCCGCATATTCTGTTGTTGGCCTTTTTACAACGCATTATTAATGGCGGCGGATCGATCCATCGCGAATATGCGTTGGGTAGAAAAAGAGTCGATCTTCTTGTTATCTGGAAGAATCAGCGTATTGTAATCGAGCTGAAAATTAGACGTGGCGAGAAGGGCATCTTAGAGGGGTTGATACAAACAGCAGGGTATATGGATGCGAGCCATGCAACCGAAGGGCATCTCGTGGTTTTTGACCAATCGCTGGGAAAATCCTGGGATGAAAAGATCTTTACTCGCCAGGAACAGGTTGAAGGCAAAACAATTACCGTCTGGGGCATGTAGGAATGCAGCGGCAATGGATCTACGGACATAAGGGGAAAATATGAACAGAAAAATTTTAGTTATAACTATCAGCCTCGTCGGACTGTTGGCTGCCCTAGGAATCGTTTTTTACAAGCCAATTGTGAACCTTTTGGTGGGTGCGGGGACGCGTGGCCAGGCCTTGGGCCACTGGCGCACAGCATCCAGCAGTGCCGTAGAAGCCGCTGCGTCCGGTGAGGCAAAAGATTATTATACCGTCTGGGGTGGAGAGGCTGAACGGCTTTTTGTAAAGCCCGTGGGCGTTATTGAGCGCCTACGTACCGAATCGATTTTAAAGCGCTATGTCCCAAAGCCACCGGCCGTGGTCTATGACGTTGGTGGTGGTGCCGGGGTATACGCCTTTCCTTTAGCCCAACAGGGCTATACGGTCCACTTGCTTGATTTTACGCCCCTGCACATAACGCAAGCTACTGAACGCATGCAAAAAACGGGCATCCAATTGGCCGAGTGCGCCGTAGGTGATGCACGTGCTATTAAAGCTCCTGATGCAACAGCTGACGTCGTGTTGTACTTTGGGCCCCTCTATCACCTGCAGGATCCACTGGATCGGAAGAAAGCTTTGCACGAAGCATATCGTATTTTAAAGCCGGGAGGCATGTTCTTGGCGGTCGCCATTTCTCGCTTTTCTGTAGCCTGTAATTTTGGCAACAAAAATCAGCTACACGATCCTCAGATTGTTGCTCTGGCAAAAGATGTTGTTGAAACGGGGAAAAATAATAATCCAGAATATAAACATCCCTTTTTTGCGTCTGCCTATTTCCACCATCCTGACGAATTTGAAAAAGAAGTTAAAGATGCGGGGTTTAAAGATGTGCAATTACTGAGTATTGAAGGGCCGAGCTGGTTATTTTCGTCGTTAGAGAAGATTATTGGCGACCAGCAGTCGTTGGAACATTTGCTCTCTGTGCTTGAGGCGACAGAAAAAGACCGTAGTATTATGGGAACCAGTGCGCACATTATGGCTATTGGAAAGAAGTAGTAACGTGCTCAGGGAACCAGGTAATTCAATTCTTGTTCATGGCCAACAACAAGACGTACAATAGGTGCTTTGCAGGGGTGAAGCCCGGAAGGCGCGATACTTCTTCTCCATGCTTATCAAAAACGATCGTCATGCGGGTGTCGCCGCACCAGTCGTAAACACCGAGGCAATTGCCTACCAGCCAAGACTGGTCATGCAGGATGGGAAAGGGGAGGTGAAGGCGTTTTTTAATGCGATCTAGGACCGGCGCATCGAGGGTGCTGACACAGATCAGCTCGATGCCGTGCCACCGCAACCAATCATATGCCTCAGCAGCATACATGACGTGTTCCAAGCACCCTTCAGACCTATCAATGGGAAAGAAAAGTACTTGTTGGGGATCGCGTATTGGTGGGATAGCACAATCAGGCTCACTGGTGGTGGTAGATGCTACTTGGGTATGCAACTCATGCTTGATGAAAAAGAGCATGAAGTCAGCAAGATAGTCTTCAGCCCACGATTCTCGCATAACCCGCCTTACCAGCCCCTTTTCATCGATAATCATCAGGGCGGTTTCATAGGTTTTCAGACAATAAGTTCTTGAAAGAGTCTGCCGGGGGTCATATAAAAAAGTGAATGATAATCCCAAATGTTTTTTAAGCTCGCGTATATAGTCGCACGTCTCTGGGGTAATGCAGATGATTTCTACCTGCTGCCGTTTAAACCATTTTGCGGCTTCCTGTAAGCATTTCATGGCCTTGTGGCCGTTTATAAAATTGGGGAAAAAACAGAGGATGTGCCAGGTACCCTGGTACTCGTCAAGGGTATGGATCGCGCCCTGCTCATCGGGTAGGGTGAACGAGAGAGCTGGTTTTCCCATGAAATCATAGGGTGTTGAGGGCGGCTGCGCATTCTGCGATTCTTGCGTGTTGCTTGTAAGCGCGCTGTGACCTTGAGTTGCTCGCAAGTCTTGCTGTTGGTTAAGAAAAAACGTGATTATGGCAGAACGATGATCACTGGCAGCTTCCCAGATTACCTTGCGGACGATTGCCTGTTCGTCGGTCACAAAAATGGTGCCGGTGGTGCTTGGGGCTTCGCCAGTGAATGGATAAAATTTTTCGCCTCCATAGTCACTCAGGAGGGCGAATGGTGGCAGCTGGTAGCGCGCACGCAGTGCTGCGAGTTCATCACTCGGGAGATCAGAGACACAGATAATGGCAATATTGTTTTTCTCGAGCCAGGGATACAGGTCTTGCATGGTGAGCACGCTCATGTTTCCTGCCCCTCGGGTTGGCAGAAAATACAAGATGCTCCAGTGCCCGAGCAGATTTGCTGAAGAGAACGGGCGCTGTTGGTCATCGGGAAAACTGAATGCCGGAATTTTCTGGTCGAGATGGGTGTAAGGAATGGGTGTAAATGCGTGCAGGCTTGTGGACGAGGCACAGCAATACATTGCTACTAATAAGAAAAATGCTTCCCATGTCTTCACGTGTCTACTCCCTTTTTGGAAAAATCACTCAAGGTCTTGGGCTAGGTATTCTACGACGTTTTTTTCCGTGCTCGAAAAATTAATACCGACGAGCTTTATTTTTTTACCACAGTCACTGTAGAATTCGTAATATTTTTTCTGCAAAATCTGGTCCAAGGCTTCTTGTGCTGACTTGTTTAGTTTAAACTCGAAAATATACAAGAACTGGTGCGTTTCCACCACAAGATCTATGCGACCAATATTCGTTGCTTTTTCGGCTTCGGGCCTAAGATTAATCAATTGCACCAAGAGGTAGAAGATTGTTTGGTAGTACTTTTCTTTATCGATGGTAATTTCATACGGAACTTTCGAATAAAACGTTTTAATTTTCTCGATAAAGGCTTCTAGAGGGCCGTTTTCTAGCGAATTTCTGAGTGCTATCAAATTGCTATTGAGTCTCGATGTTCTGTGCGCGGTCATTGCAGACAAGACGCTTTTTAACAGAGAGTCTTTGACTTCATAATTGGGCATCTCTAGTTCATAATACTGATTGCTTGGGTCGTACGTTTTTATAGTTGCATACCCAGACTGAAACAAAAGTGTTGCTAGCGGGAGATCGGCAATATCAAACGTCATAAGCTCATTCATATCGGCGGTGAGATTTTCAAATGACTCGAGCGGGAATTGGTGCTGTTGTAAAACTTTGATCAAAAAGGATGGCGTTGCTGATTCAAACCAGTAATTGCTGAAATCTGCCGTATCCAAGAAACTAAGAATGGAGTAAGGGGTATAAAGTCTCGCCAAGTCGCTATTTTCACCATCATTAGTTTTTTGCAGGGGCTGGTCTTTCCAGAAACGGTAACCATCGTACCAGGCTTCAATTAACTGTTTTAATTCTTGAATGCCACCAGTTATGGATCTTTTCTTGCCGTCGGCAATTTCTTGCATACGTTCCTGGAAATACAGATCTATTTCATCTTTTGTATATCCTACCAGATGGGCAAAGCGAGGATCCATAGACATGTTAACTAGTTGGTTTAGTCCTGAGAAAATGCTGGTTTTTGAAAATCGCGTAACCCCTGTTATAAAGACAAAGCGAAGATAGTCATCGAGTCCTTTGATAAATTCATAAAAATTTTTCAAGATAGTGCGCATTTCTTCGGCAGTAGCGGGCTTGTCGATTGTGTCGAGAATCGGTTTGTCATATTCATCAATCAGGAGCACAACGCGGTTTTTGCTGCCGTATTTTTCAAACAGGCGGGTAGTCAATTTTTTAAGCATTTCGCCCGGGGTGGTGTATTCTAGTTTTTCAAGCTTGTATGTTTCTGCGATCCCATCAAGGGTTCGCATTAAACTTGCAGTGAGTTCGGCAGGATTAGCTTTTGAGACTTGCGAGAGATCTATGTGGATAACCGGGTGTACGGGCCACTGATAATCAGTGTTTTTATCAATCCATAAACCAATAAAGAGTTCTTTTTTACCAAGAAATAGAGCTTCCAGTGTTGAGCACAATAGCGATTTGCCGAAGCGACGGGGACGAGCGAAAAAGACGCAATTGCCCTGAATAAGTTCATAAATGTATTTGGTTTTGTCGACATAAATACAGCCATTTTCAATGACTTTGGTAAATGACTGTATTCCAAGCGGAAGTTTTTTCATAGAAATATCCTTTTCTTGTTGAGTGAGTATAGCATATCCCAGATTGGCTAGCCTGCCAAAACAAAAAGGCCGTGTACGATATATGGGATATTTATCAAGAGGCCTCTATTTTTTCTAAAACCGGCTTGTTCTGCTTGAGGGGGAGATTATACTTGTTTGGCCTACGTTTACAGATTTCGGCCATTGAAAGGGAAAAGCGATGTCCAAGGAGCACGATGTGTCAGAGGGCGTAATCAGTCACTATTCACAATACAACGAAGCACAGCGCCTTTTTGCCGGCTGTTCGCAAGTTGAACGGGTGAGAACCGAACGTATTTTAGCGCGATTTTTGCCCAAAGCGCCAGCGACTATTGTTGATGTTGGCGGCGCTGCGGGTGTTTATGCGTTGCCCCTCGCCCGACAGGGATATCAGGTCTATTTGGTTGATGTTGTTCCTGCACTTATTTCGCAGGCACAAGCGGCTGAAAAGCAACAACCAAAACATCCCCTGGCAGCCTGTATGGTTGGTGATGCCCGAAGTGTTCAGCTTACAGATATGCTGGCAGATGCAGTACTTTTGATGGGGCCCCTGTACCATTTGCCTGACAAGGACGATCGCCGTCAGGCGTTGTCAGAGGCATATCGCCTGTTGAAATCCGGTGGGCAGGTGTTTGCGGTTGGCATTACGCGCTATGCTTCTTTTTTGGGTGGCCTGCTGTATGACATGCTCAAAGACCCGGTGTTTTTGGGGATAGTGAAAGAGGACTTAAAAACTGGATGCCACAAAAATCCGACTGAAAATATCGAATATTTTACCACGGCGTATTACCATCAGCCAGACGATTTGCGCGATGAATTGGCAGGTGTAGGATTCAAGCAGATTTCGGTGCTTGGGATAGAAGGGCCCGGATGGCTGATGCCCAACTTTGATGCGCGTTGGGCTGATACGGAAGAACGGGAGATCTTGCTGTCGTTACTTGAAATAGTGGAAACTGAACCCCATTTGTTGGGCGCAAGCGCGCACATTATGGCCATTGGCAAGAAGTAGCAAATTTCGATAGGCTGAGTGGTGACATAGATTTTTACGCATAGATATGGGAAAATATGAGCGTAAAGCCTGAGTATAAAACGAAATTGCTCCAGATTATACATAAGTATATCCCTGGGTGTGTGGTTTATCTGTTCGGCTCGCGAGCAACGGGCAGACACCAGTCAGGCTCTGATATTGATCTAGCTTTGGACGCTGGGGGTGCAATACCACTCAAAACACTATTGGCAATTCAGAATGAAATAGACGAAACAACCATACCCCTTTTTGTTGATCTTCTCGATCTATGCGGGGCAGACGAAAATATTACCCGTGAAGTTTACTCGAAAGGACTTTTGTGGACACAAAAACCTCCTCTGCTTCCTCCATCACCTACAAGCACGAACGATTAACTCTTGCTCTTACTACTTTAGAAAATGCTATTGCAAGCTTTGATAAAATAGGTGCGCTTGAAAATCACCCTTCATTTGCGGGAATTGATTACGTTGAGCTCTATCGCATGTCGCGTGACTCAATGATTCAACGCTTTGAGTTTAGCGTTGATCTTTTTTGGAAATATCTTAAAAAGTATCTCGATGAAATGGGTAAAATAGTTGATGTCAATGCCCCTGTCCCTGTTACCAAGTTTGCCTGTAATGCAAAAATAGTGAACGAGCAAGAGGCTGAACGGATTATTGCTATGATTAATGCTCGAAATATAACGTCGCATAAGTATCGAGAAGAAGTTGCCGAGGATCTTTCGGCAAATATTCCACGGTTTCATAAGCTTATGGATAACATTGCTCAGCGCTTAGAGGTGTAGATACATGAAGAGTACATTGCTGATGTCTATAGACCTCGTACTTTAAAAACAACTAACCCGGGGTACTCTCACTCGCAAGTCTATGAGCGGGAAATTTGATGGGGCGCAGCCCCATCTCCCCAACTTCTGTACCCGCAGGGGCCCGAGTTAAGTCCTGGTTGATTAGTTGCTTTTTAGGTAACAGCTCTATATATGTGCCTGTGCAGCGCTTGCGGTGGCCAGGTATTGTTTTTGGTTTAGGTCCAAAGAAACCGTTGATGTTGGGGCCATGCAGAAATGGTCGGTGCAGAGTACGCCAAAGCCCAAAATGAATACGATGTCATTGTGGTAGGCGCTGGCATGGGGGGATTAAGTTGCGCTCTTGTTAAATAAACCAGTATTTAGTTTTAGGGGGTGCATTTTCTCATTGCTGATACGACGGGTAAGTCGGTGATTTGCGAAATCGACCCAGCTTTCTTCCAGTGGCATTTTACTGATAATGCGCAGGGACCACAGGTCATGACCAATCATGCCCAACACAAATATCCAGACTCTGCCAAGTTCCCTGTCGAAAAAGACCCATATTCAACGTTTACGCGTTACAAAAAACTAGAAGAATTTATCAAAAAACAGACGGGGAAATTTCCTCTTGAGACTATCAAGGATGGCATGCAACTGGTTCTTGGCCATGGCATGAAAGGTGCTAAAGAGATTCGGCACCGAACATTTTGGACCGATGTGTACGACCTGACTGATAGGACGGTGGAAGTGGTATTTTATTTGAAAGATGGCACGCTTGATCCAAAGACGGGCGAATATGCGCTGGTTTTTTCAAAACCATTTAGTTTTAGGTTGGAAGTGTAATAGCCATTGTGCAAGGGAAACAATAGCATGAAAATCGTCTACGGGAAAACGGGTTTCTTTATCGCAAGCCTCGTATTTTGTGCAGGATATAGTCACTCTGGAGGGCCGTCTTTAGAAACAGCAGGATCTACGCCAACTGTTATACAGCTTCCAAAGACCCCAGCAGGGGAAAAGGCCCGAGCTCTGCTTGATGCCATCAATTCGTGCGATGCCAAAGCTTTTCATCGGTTTTTTGACGCAAACCTCGTCCCTTCCGGGTGGCGGGTTTGTCTTGATGCATTTGATTCACAGCATCGCTTTGATGCGGTGAAAATAGAAAGCGCTACCGATGATGACATAACGCTGCTTGCCTATGCACCAGTAACGGAAGATTGGCTTACTATTCATCTCAAGATCGACCCTGCGTCACAGCTTCTAACTGAAGTGGACGTGCGTACTAAAATAGTTTTTGCTTCTTGTATGTTGACTGATGTCGAGATGATCAAAACTATCGAAACATCGCTGGATAAGCTCGTTCAAGCCGATGCTTTTTCTGGTGTCGTGCTCATTGCCAAAAATGGTATACCCATCTTCCAAAAAGCTTATGGTATTGCCAATAAAGCGTGCAATATGCCCAACAATAGTGATACTAAATTCAATCTTGGGTCAATGAACAAGATGTTTACGGCTATTGCCATTGGCCAATTGGCTGAGCAGGGGAAGCTATCGTTTGACGATACGGTAGGGAAGCTCTTGCCTGACTATCCCAATAAAACTGTTGCACAAAAAGTGACGGTTGCGCACTTACTGTCCCATACCTCTGGGCTTGGGGGTTTTTTTAATGAAACATGGGAAAATGCGTCAAAGCTTAGATTCTTGAAGATTGCCGATTACTTCTCGCTCTTTGTCGATAAGCCACTTGTATTTGAACCTGGTGCCAGATGGCGCTATAGTAACGCCGGATTTATAGTTTTAGGGGCCATTGTTGAGAAAGTTTCGGGGCAGGATTACTTTGAGTATGTGCGTGAACATATCTACAAGCCTGCGGGCATGAGCAATACGGATGCGTTTGAGCTCGATTTTGATACGCCAAATCTGGCGGTTGGCTATACCTACGAAAATCGCCCCCAGGATGACAAAGCAGGATCCAGAGCTGCCCGAGGGCCCCGTCGCAACAATCTTTTTCTTCATGGTGTTAAAGGCGGTCCTGCTGGCGGTGGATATTCAACAGCTCCGGATTTGTTGCGCTTTGCAGTGGCCTTGCAAAATAACAAACTTTTAAGTGCTGAAATGACAAAAGTAATAACAACGGCAAAACCACAGTCCTTTGCGCCAGATAATCGCTATGCGTATGGATTTGCTGACCATATAATCAATGGGTGTCGCGTTTTTGGGCATAATGGTGGATTTGCTGGAATTAACGCGATTCTTGATATCTACCCAGACCTTGGGTATGTTGTCGTAGTCATGGCCAATTACGATCCTCCCGCAGCCGAACGCGTGGCAAAAAAAATAAGTGGATTGATTATACGTACATAATACCAATCACGTTATATAAACTTGTGTCTTGCGGTTAGCACCCTTCGACAAGCTCAGGATGAGCGGTGGGTGGGCATACAAGATTAATTTACGGGTTTGGTATAAGTTCAAAAAGGACGACTACGCTTTGCAGATAAAAACGTTTGTAGAAAAAAATCCAGAACCAGAAGCACTTAAACGGTTGGCTGAGGCTGTTGGAAAGGTTGTTAATGATAGGGGAATTTTTGTGAATAACATACCGAAAGAGTCCGCGCGAGCAATTTCGGCAATCCTCAAGGTGCATTTTCCACATGCCCAAATTTGGCTTTTCGGGTCACGCGCTACCGGAAAAAATCGACCTGGATCTGATATTGATATTGCAATTGACGAAGGAACTCCAATTGATTTTTCCCGACTCGCACAGGCACGTGATGCACTTGAAGAATCGACCATTCCCTATAAAGTTGATCTTGTTGACTATACAACGGTAACCACAGAATTTCGCGAAGAAATCAAAACAAAGGGCGTTGAATGGATATTTTGAAAAAAGAAGACTTGGCAGAATACATCACGTGACAGGGCAATGTACTCCCGCATGATTATTGGGAAGATATAACTTTCGATACATGAAAATAACTGTGCTTGATGCCTCAATCCTTTCCTGTATGAAAGTGTAGGTTGGGAGGAATTACTTTGGGCTACTTCTCTCCATATAGCAGGGCCATTAGAAAGAAGTGAATTTGCATTAAAAAAGTTGTTGAGTATTTCAAGGAGATAGTGATGCAAGATGCTGAAAAATTTTTAAAAAGACTTCTAGAGTCAAATAGCCAGGGGCTATTTCCGACCTATGCGGGTCTTCCGACTTTTATGCGAATGCCTTTTTATCAGAATCCATCAGAGCTTGACATTGCTCTGGTTGGGGTTGCCTTTGATGGTGGGGTAACGAGTCGTCCGGGGGCTCGGCATGGTCCTCGTGAAATTCGTAATCAATCCAGCCTTCTGGGTTTTCAAAATCATCAAAGTCATATCATTCCCTATATCGATTGTTGTGTTGGCGATGTAGGCGATGTACCTATTACTCAGTTTTATAATCTTGAAGAGGCCATTCAAGAAATCGAACTTTTTTATAAAAATCTCAAAAAAGAGCAGGTTATTCCCATAACGGCTGGCGGGGACCATTCGATCAGTTTTCCCATTTTAAAGGCTCTTGGCGCAGAACAGCCTGTTGCACTGATCCATATTGATGCCCATTGTGATACAGCTCCTGAAATTAGGGGAAGTAAGTTTCAGCACGGAAGTCCCTTTCACAATGCCGTAGAGGCGGGCGTCTTGGATCCAAAGCGTACCATTCAGATTGGAATACGCGGGCCATCGGAATTTCATTGGGATTTTTCCTATAGCTCTGGAATGTGCGTTATCCACATTGAAGAATTTCGTGAACTGGGGCTGAAAGCTGTTATAGAAAAGGCGCGAGCTATTGTTGGTGATGCACCGACGTATATTAGCTTTGATATCGATGCTATTGATCCTGCCTTTGCGCCAGGAACGGGAACGCCGGAAGTTGGCGGACTCACCTCTTTTGAAGGACAACAATTGATACGTGGTATGCAAGGCCTAAACTTGATTGGGGCAGATATTGTTGAAGTCTCTCCTCCGTGGGATCCGGGCTATTGCACCGCATTGCTTGGGGCGACGCTCATGTTTGAGCTGCTGTGTGTTGTGTCAGAGGCGTTTAGAAACAGAAAAGCGTAAGCTTGCGTTGTGCAGCTACTGGAAAGAATCATCCAATAGAGAAAGTGCGTTAAATAATGGCAAGGGCTGCACGTGATTATTTTGCTTAATGGCGCTTCCAGTTGTGGTAAATCGAGCATTGCAAAAGAACTCCAGCTTGTTTTTGATGATCTCTTTTTGGGCATGAGCGTTGATAAATTTATGTCGATGGTCCCATCAACCCACCAGGGCTTGGGAGCAAAGGCGGCACCTATGTGGAGCTGGAAAAAGGGCTTTGATGATTACGGCGAGCTTATGACATTACAAGTCGGACCCCGCGGAAACTCATATATTTTAGGCATGTATGAATGCATAGGAATTATGGCAGAACGAGGTTTTAATATCATTGTGGATGATGTTTGCTTGGATGCAGAATTACTGAAACAGATTGCTGCCAAGCTATCTCAGTTCAAAATGTATTTTATTGGGGTTATGTGCCCGCTACATATTCTTGAGAAACGAGAGCGCGTGCGGGGCAATCGGGTTATTACGAGTGCGCGTGGGCAGCATGACTCAGTACACCGTTTTTATGAATACGATCTGATGGTTGATACGTCAGAAGCAAGCGCCCGTGATTGTGCCTTGCAGATAAAAACGTTTGTAGAAAAAAATCCAGGACCACAAGCACTTAAACGGTTGTGCGGGCTAGATGATAGTGATTTTAAAATTAAATAGGAGTTCTTGTGAACATGAAAGTATTGTTAATCTCTGCGTGCGTCTGTGCAGCGCTTGCGCTGGCCGGATATTATATTTGGTTTAGCTCCAAAGAAACTGTTGACGTTGGGGCCGTGCAGACATGGTCGATACAGAGTACGCCACAAAGAGCAAAAGCCCAAAACGAATACGATGTCATTGTGATTGGCTCTGGCATCGGCGGGCTCAGTTGCGCAGCGCTGCTTGCTAAATCTGGGTTTAAAGTGCTGGTACTTGAGCAGCACAGCCAAGTTGGGGGTTACGGTTCTTCGTATACCCGCGATGGATTTACATTTACCGTTGGTGTCGAAGATGTCAGCGGCCTGTGGGAGCAGGGCATGACAAGCCTGCTTTTACATAAGCTGGGACTCAAGAAAGACGATTTATTTGTTCTTAATTCGCGGCTCTATACCTTGGGTGACAAAAAAATTGTTCTCTCAGGAACGAAAGAGAATTTTATTGAGCAGCTTGCACAGGTATTCCCCGGAGAAAAACAGGCGCTTGAAAAGTTCTTGCATGAGGCCGAGCAGGCAATCAAACAAAGCCACAATAAGGCCGAACAAGCAAAGCAGCCATATGCCTCATGGCGGGCAATGTCCTACCAGCAAAAGCTTGATGAATTTTTCAAAAACAAAGAATTAAAGAGCTTGCTCTGCTCGCTGTTGGGATATAGCGAGATTGGCGTGCAGCCTGGGCAGATTCCGGCGCATAAGACCCTGCATGCGTGTTTGCAATATTTTCTGTATGGTGGATATTATCCGAAGGGTGGCCCCCAAAACTTTGTGAACGCTTTAAAAGATGTCATAGAAAAATCTGGCAGCACAGTGCTGACATCGTGTTCTGTTGACCAGATCTTGGTGGAATATGGCCAGGTAACCGGCGTTGGCGCAGACAAGCAGGTATTCAAAAGCCCTATCGTCGTTGCCAATGTGAATGCAAAAACGACGTTTTTAAATCTTGTTCCTAAGGGGGCCATAGGCCAGGCATTTGTTGATGCTATTGCAGAATTAAAAATGGCCAAATCTGCCTGTGTCGTCAATTTTGGGGTGAAGATGGATCTATCGCATCTGCCAACGCTTATCAAAGGGCTTGATATAGAGCATAAAATCCATATGCTTATTAATTCAAATGCTGATTCAAGCTTAGCGCCCAAGGAAATGGCGAGCATCAGCATTATTACAAGTGGCAGCTACGCAGAAACACCGGCCTTGGGAACCCCTGAATATGCCCAATACAAAGATGATGTGGCAAAAAAAGCTCTTACCCAGGCAGAAAAAATTATTCCGGGCCTGCAGGCACAGGTGGTGGTTACCGATGTCTTGACGCCACGCTCATTTGAACGATTTACTTTGATGCCAGAAGGGGCTTTGTTTGGGTTTGCTCAACCAACCGGTGGCAAAAAACGGCCGTACTTTAAAACGCCCCTAAAGGGCCTCTATTTGGCCAGTGCCTCGTGCACCGGAGGTGGCGTTGAATCGGCTATTGCAGCAGGATTTGTTTGCGCTCAAGATATCCTAAGCTCTGTTTCGTATTCATGAGAAATTTTAAAACAAAATCTCTGGAGAGAATATCGTGAAGATTATAATCTCAACACACCGTCTGGTTTTCTTTGGATTGTGTGCGATTGGTTTGTTGGTCGGGGCTTGGAGTTTATACCACTTCTTTTTTTGTACTGAAAAAAAGCTTGTACCTGGCACCATCGTGATTTTGAATGGCACCTCTTCGGCGGGCAAGACATCGATTTTGCAGGAGCTGCAAAAAATCTACGATGATCCCTGTATCGTGAACCTGGATTCTTTTTATAAAGAGTACAAAGCTACACATCCCAGACCAAAATCCATGACGAAAGATGAGCGTGACGCGTATAACAACCAGATGCTTGATGTCATGTATGTACATACTGCAGAGATTGCATCCAAAGGCCAAAACGTTTTCGTTGATACAGTACAATTTGATGATAACTACCAGCATTTCTGTTCTCTTTTGGATCGCAAAAACACGATTAAAATAGCAGTCTATTGTCCGCTCGATGTCATTGCAGCACATGTCGAAAAACGCACCAAAGAGGGCGACCCGAGGGATTTGCACCTACCGGTTGGTCAATTTAGCAACATGTACAAAGTACAAGAATCTCCCCATGAGCCGGTGGTTGATACCATCGCAACGAGCCGTATAAAGCCGGTGTTGCAGCTAGCAAAAGATGCGCGGCGGCAGCGGGGAAAAGAGATGCTTGCTCAAAAGAAAATCACCCAGAAGGAGTTTGATGAGGGGGTTGCCGAAGTTGATCAATTGACAGAGACCTTTGCAAAACAATGGAAACTTGACGAGCGTGCAGAAATTACGATTGTGACGAAAAATCCGTGGGATTTGGTGGTGAATTCGGGTGTGCACTCGCCCGCAGAGCTTGCGCACCAAATTGCTGCCTACGTGGAAAAGCGGGTACCCGATTTTAAAAAACGCGCGAAATGTACAGATGTGGTTGCGGGCAAAAAACGGGCCTCTTGTACGGTAGATTCAAAACTGTACGATCGTTATGTGGGAAATTATCGGCTTAAAGAAGATTTTATTCTTGCCATTACCAAAGAGAACAATCAGCTGTTTCTGCAGGCAACAGGCCAGAAAAAATATGATCTGACCTCGGAATCTGAAACCACCTTTTTTAACCGGATTGAACAGTTTGCGATCGCGTTTGTAAAAGATAAACGCGGCGATTTTTCGCAATTAATCCTGCACCAGGGGGGTAAAGATACGCCGGCAGAAAAGATGGGGTGATAGAAGCCTTTTGGGTCACACACTTCTTTATTTCTGTATTTGTGTTAAGCTTGGCGTAGGTGGTTTTTTGTGTGTAGTTGTACAAGGAGAAATATATGCCTGGAAAAACTGAGTTGTCGCGAATAACTATTGATATTTCCGAGAAGAGCCATAAGAGGCTCAAGGCTTTGGCTGCAATACTTGGCAAGAGCATGCGGGAAATTGTTGTTGAATCGATCGAAGAACGATTAAGTGCTGCGCCTGTGCCAAATAAAGAAACCTGTGCTGCGTTGCGCGATGCCCAGCAGCGTAAGGGGCTTTTAGAGGCAAAGGATGCCGAGGACTTTTTCAGGAAACTTGGTATTTGACCATGGTGTTGTTGAAACCGGTCTACCTGAAGAGGTTTACAAAAGATGTTGCGAGGGACAAGAAGCGCCAGCGCGATTTTGAAAAACTCAAGAATCTCACAAATCTTTTGCTTGCAAAGCAAAAATTACCCGAGAAGCATCGCAATCATAAGCTACAGGGCGAGTTTAACGATTGTTGGGAATGCCACATAGAGCCTGATTGGCTCTTGATGTATAGAAAAACTTCTACGGAAATTATCTTTGTTCGGTTAGGAGCTCATGCCGATCTGTTTGGCTAGGATATTTTGGCGTTGGGCCTGCGAATAACTATGGTGTTACATGAAAAGCGTAAACTCTTTTGTGATTTGCCCTGCAACGCCAGAAGAAGCGGGACTTATCGACAACAAGATTGATGAGTTTATCAACAGCTGGGTGCCTTTCACGCAGGAGCATCCCCCCATCTTGAAAAATTATGTTATTAAAGAAAATGGGGCGATTATTGCAGGTATAAACGCCGACATCTATTACTGGGGCATTTTGTTTATCGATGTTTTGTTTGTTGACGAAAATCATCGGGACAAGGGGTTGGGCTGCGCCCTGTTGCAGAAAGTTGAGAGCGAAGCGCGAGCGATGGGCTCGAAGCTTGCGCACTTACATACTTTTGACTTGCAGGCAAAAGATTTTTATCTCAAACAGGGCTATGAGATCTTTGGGGTGCTGGAAGATTGCCCGCCGGGCCATCGGGGCTATTATTTGAAGAAGACTTTGTAAGTGGTATTGTGATAGAAGTGCAAGAGAAAAGCTGTTTGTTGGAGAGGCTCTGGGAAACAAGAAAGGATCGCGTGTTTCAATATCCAATTATAACCCACCGCTTGTATTTAAGACCGCCTGTAGAAGAAGATACAGATGCTCTGATGGCTATTTTTGCAGATCCTGAGGTGATGAAATATTCGCCAACAGGGTGCCTATCCAAGGAGCAGATTAAAGAAAAAATTAATGAATGGGAGAGGGAATATGGTGAAAATAATTTTTGTCCCTTTGTTGTCATTCGCCAAGAAGATAGCGAACTGATTGGTATTTGTGGCCTTCATGCCTCTTCATATTATGTCGTTGAAGGAGAACCTCGAACGGAGATAGTATTTCGCCTTGCAAAAAAGTTTTGGGGAGGGGGCTATGGATTTGAAGCAGCCCAAGCTGTTTTGCAGGATGCATCTACAAAACTTCATGGCAAGGAAATTGTGGCAATTGTTGATGTTCTGAATGAGCGTTCACGAAAACTTGTTGAGAAAATTGGGATGCAGTGGTGGAAGCAAACGACTTTAATAGGGATACGTGTTGATCTTTATCGATATGAAATAACAAGAGACTGAGTTTTCAGGACCTTTTAGTTGGTGAAAAAGGAAGCCGGATGGCCACACGTAAAAAATTGTTTATGGCCATTGTAGCGACAATTGCTCTTGCGCTGGCTGTTCTGGGATATTTTTTGCTACGCAAAAGTCCTGAAGCGCCAGTTATTGATGAAAAATATGCGGCGAAAGTTGTGAAAAATGCATTGGCGCTTTCTGGCACAATCTCTGCACAAAAGCTTGCCGGTGGCCTGGGTGGCGCGCAGCTCTTTCGTGCTACTGACGGCTTGAATGACTATGTTATTCGCTTTGTTCAGTCAGGTCTGCCCCGAGAACATCTTGAGCAGCGCATTTATGATTTAAAAGTAGCCTCAGATGGGGGATATGGTCCCCATGTCTATCTCTCAGACCCTTCCCGAGGATGGGTGATTATGGAATACCTACCCAATAGGCCAATTTCGCACCAAGAGCTGCAGTCTGGCCAGTGGGATCAGGCACTGGCACATCTTTTGCAAAAAATTCATCGGGGTGGGGTATTTACAAGCGAGAAACTCGATGTCTTTGAGAAAATTTCTCGTGATCTGAACGCCAATAAATCAAAGTGCAGCACTATTGTTTCCTTTGCAAAAATTGAACAGATTGTAACGGCTATTCGCAACGCAGTAGCACCTCACCAAACTACTGCCCCAACGCATAATGACCTACACAAGGACAACCTGCGGTTTTGGGAAAATGAGTGCAAGGCCGTTGACTACGATGGTGCAGGGCCAGGAGATCCGTACTTTGATGTGGCAACGATAGCAAATTGGGTAGGTTTTAGTGCTGGCCAGGCTCGAGAAAATGCTTTATTTACCCAGTATCTGGGGCGGCAACCTTCTGCAGTGGAAGAGGCAAGGCTGTATCTCATGAAACAGGCTGTTTTGCTTAAGTGGGCAACTGGTGCGTTAACAAGACTTTCTCCTGAACATGTTCATCTCTATGAAAGCATTAAAGCTTCTTCAATAAGAGACTTTGAAAGGGATGGGCTTTTTGTAGGCAAAGTCGATCTCAGCAAGCCAGAGGACGACATGCAGTTTTTAAAAGCGCTGCTCAAAGCAGTTTTTGAAAATTTTGATTCTCCAGATTTTCAGCAGGCTCTGAACGTGTTGAGTCGGAAAAATGTTTAGCTAATACTAATCTCGTTATATAAGCTTGTGCCTCGTAGTTCGCGCCCTTCGATCCTTCGACAGGCTCAGGACGGGCGGGTCTCAGGGCGAGCGGTTGGTGGGCATGCTGGGTTACTTTCTGGGTTTGGTATAAAACGCTTCAAATGTGAGGGAATTGTGATGCAAGTGCAAAAAACGTTGTTTATAGTTCTTGCAACAGTGGTTGCCTTGGCGCTGGCTTTTCTGAGATATTTTTGGCCATGCAAAAGTCCCGGAGTCCTGCTTGTTGATGAAAAATATGCAGCGAAAGTTGTGAGGGATGCGTTGTCGATACCCGGTACTGTTTCTGCGAAAAAACTTGCCGGTGGGGCAACAGATGCACAGCTCTTTCGAGTTAGCGACGACTTGAAGGAGTACATTGTGCGATGTAAGTCGAGCACGTGTCAAGAGTCTTTCGAGCAGTATGTCTATAATTCAAAAGTAGCTTCAGATGGTGGGTATGGGCCGCAGATATATTTTGCAGACCCCGCGCGGGGAATTGTGATTATGGAATACTTGCCGAGCAAAATCTCATACCAAAATTTGCGAACAGATCAGTGGGTGAGCGCGTTCGCGCGTTTTTTACAAAAAATTCATCAGGGAAAAGAATTTAAGAATGATCGGTACGATGTTTTTGAGAAAATTACCCATGACCTGCGCGCCAATAAATCCAAGTGCGAAAATATTATTCCCCTTGCAAAAATTGAACAGATTGTAACCGTTATTCGCCGTGCATTAGCGCCTCACCAAACGACCGCACCAACACATAATGACTTGCATATGGGCAACCTGCGATGCTGGGGAAATGAGTGTAAGGCCATTGACTATGAAAATGCAGGGCCAGGAGACCCGTATTTTGATGTTGCAACGATAGCAGTCTCGCCAGGTTTTTATTCTAATCAGGCCCAGGAAAAAGTTTTGTTTGCAACGTATCTGGGGCGGCAGCCTTCTGCTGTAGAAGAAGCGAGGTTCTATCTTATGAAACAGGCCGTTTTGATTAAGTGGGCCGTCTGCGACAACTTAAGGCGGCTTCCGCCAGAACAGCTCGAGTACTATGGGACTATTAAAATACCCTCAATCCAAGATTATATGGGGGAAATTTTGGAAGGCAAGCTTGTTTTTGGTAAGCTGGAGACCCGGTTGAAAGACTTAAAAGCGCTGCTCAAAGAGGTTTTTGAAAATTTCGAGTCTCAAGAATTTCGCAATGCCGTCAGCCTCTTGAGTAAATAGATCAGGTTTTGCCGGGCATATGTTACGCTGTCCTCAGTTAGGGTATCGGGTAAGATATCGGGCCAACGAGTCACTTTTTTTTCGTAAGTGCATGGAGAATAGGTATGAATAAAACATTTTGTATTGCGGGGCCTGTGGTGGCAAGTAAGCACTACTGCCTTTCCCTGCGATTAAACAGCCAAGAGTTGCACCGGCTTATTGATGAAGAAAAATATTTTATTTTGCATGCCCCTCGCCAGACAGGTAAGACGACGGCCATCTTGAATTTTGTTCAGCAACTTAACAGTGAGGGGAAATATATTGCCCTCTACATAAACATTGAACCAGCCCAGGCTGCACGCAACGATATCTCAGCAGGTTTACGCTCTATTTTTTCTGAGTGCAAGGGATGGATACGCCAAATATTGGGTAGCGATAGCCCTTTGTATCCGCTAATATTGGAATTTTCTGAATTACAGAATCCTTCTGGTGGTGCACTTGGAGATTTTTTACGCCAAGCATCAGAGGCGCTTTCATCCCCCCTTATTCTTTTTGTTGACGAAATAGACTCTCTGGTTGGAGATACACTTATTTCGGTTTTGCGCCAGTTGCGTTCTGGGTATGTGGCACGCCCCCGATTTTTTCCTCAATCAGTCTGCCTGATGGGGGTTCGAGATGTACGCGATTATCGCATCTGGTCGCCTGAACAGGGTGTATTTGTGCTGGGAGGAAGTGCATTTAATATTAAGGCCAAGTCGCTAACCCTCGCTAATTTTTCCCCTGCTGAAGTTGCAGCGCTGTACCAACAACATACGGATGCCACTGGGCAGGCTTTTACGCCAGAAGCTATTGAGTACGCATTTTATCTCACGCAAGGCCAACCATGGTTGGTCAATGCCCTTGCACAAGAGGCATGTTTTGAATTAGTAACCGATCGTTCACAGTCTATAACAAAAGAGGTTATTGATCGAGCGAAAGAGGTGCTTATTCTGCGTCGCGATACACACTTGGACGTTCTGATTGATCGCTTAAGCGAAGAACGCGTGCGAAGAATTATTCAAATGATTATCTTAGGCGAGGGCGAAGGAGCAAATGTTTCCACTGATGACTTGTCGTATGTACGAGATTTGGGGCTGGTAACGCAAAAAGGCATGGCAATCGCGAATCCCATTTATCAGGAAATTATTCCACGCGAACTGTCCCTTGTGCAGCAAGCAAAACTTGAAGGATTGGTTGATCGACGGCCATTTATCCGTGCTGATGGCAGCTTAGATATGCGCTTGCTTTTAGAAAAATTTGGCCAATTTTATCGCGAGCAAAGTAGTGCATGGATCGAGGTTTTGGAATTTAAAGAGATAGGACCACATATTCTGTTGTTGGCTTTTTTGCAACGCATTATTAATGGTGGAGGATCGATTCATCGTGAGTATGCGCTTGGCAGAAAACGGGTTGATCTCTTAGTCGTTTGGAAAAATCAGCGAATTGTAATTGAGCTCAAAATTAGACGCGGCGAGAAGAGCGTTGAAGAAGGGCTGGTGCAAACAGCCGGATATATGGGTACGAGCCAGGCAACTGAAGGGCACCTGGTGGTGTTTGATCAATCACCAGAGAAATCCTGGGATGAAAAGATCTTTACGCGTCAAGAAGATGTTGAGGGCAAAACAATTGCCGTTTGGGGGCTGTGATGCAAAATCAAAAAAAGTTTTTTATGGTTATCACTGCAGCAGCAGCTGTGCTGGTACTGGCCTTCTTGGGCTACTTTTGGTTACGCGAAAGCCCGGAGCGCGAGACGATTTTTGATAGAGTTGTTTCAATTCCCAAAGAATTAGTTCTTAATGTTCCCTTCCCGCAACCCTGGTGCGATGAGCTGCCCGGACTGAAAAAAGGTTTTGTTGATGTTGCCAATGGTGGCAAGCTCTATTATGAAGAAGAGGGCAACGGGATTCCCGTTGTTTTGATTAATGTTGGTCCTGGGCTTAGCCATCAATTCTTTCATTCCTATTTTTCGCAACTTAAGGATAGCGTTCGCATTATTTATTATGACCAGCGGGGTACCGGCAAATCAAGTGCCGATGCGACCGGGAAAACGTACACTGTTCAGCAGGCAGTCGAAGATTTAGACGGCTTGCGGGCGGTGTTACAGATTGATCGGTGGGTGGTGCTCGGGTGGTCATATGGTGGTCTTTTGGCACAATGTTACGCCCTCACATATCCTGAGCGCGTGATGGGGTTAATTTTAGGCGCGGCAGAAACAGGACTGCCAAGCAACGTTACGAATTCGCGTGAGCAACTATTTATTTCGCAAGCAGAGCAAGGTGCTATAAAAAACATTTCTACAATGGCTCAGGAGGGTAAACTCACGCCAGCTCAAAAATGCTATAATCAGTACCTTTCGGGTGATTGGAAACGCCTTTCGTATTATAAACCACTTCTCGATGAATCTATGAGAGCTTGCCTGTATGACTGGAGTCCAGCGCCAGGTTTTGTAGAATTGATTTCCAAGGCACTTTATAGCAGAAGTCCGGAATCTGTCCAGACCATCAACCTGCAGGACAAGTTTGCTGATTTTGAAATCCCAACACTCATCTTAGAAGCACGCTGGGACTTGTCGTGGTGGGATCCCAAGAGAGCGGAAGCCATGCGCAAAAACCATCCCCATGCGCAGGTGGAGATGTTTGAAAAATCTGGGCACAAAATTTTTGCCGATGAACCAGGCAAGCTCTTTGATCTTCTCCGGAAATTTTTACACAAAGCTGAAACCACCCAAATCACCTACAAGCCGGGCAATAGGATTGAATGGCCAGCGCCCGTTTCTGATTTGGTACGCAAATTAGCGCTTGCCAAAAGTATGCCGAAAAACGCTGACCAAGAAAAACTGTTTTTGGCCTGCTATGACGAGGCCCTGCGAGACAATGCCATTGATGACCACGCTTGGGGGCGTATTGCCAACCATTTCTTACAATCAAAAAGTAACTTTGACAAATGCTTGACGGCCCTCCAGCGCCTTGAGGTATCTAAGAAAAAACTTGATCCTGAGACATGGCAAACATTGGGGTATTGCGTAAAAGCGTGGCAGGGACATATGCTTGACCTGTTGGGCCAAAGAGCTGAAGCTCTCGAATGTTATCGAGAGGCGCTGAAAACGAATAACGGCCAGAGTGACAATTGTTTTTCAGGATTCATGCTGCAAATTGATAAAAAATGGCTCGAAGATAGGCTGAAAACGCCCTTTAAGTGGGATTAGCCAAGAAAGAATATAGAACCCTTCAAACACTAGGGAGTTGCCGTGAAAGTGCAAAAAAAGTTATTGGTGTTTATCTCTGCAGCAGCAGTTGTGCTGGTGCTGGCTTTTCTGGGCTACTTTTGGTTGCGCAAAAGTCCGGAGCGCGAGAGCATTTTTGATAGAATTGTTTCCATCCCCAAAGAATTAGTTCTCGATATCCCCAACTTGCCGCCGCTATGCGATGAACTTCCGGGTTTAAAAAAGGGGTTTATCGATATTCCTGGGGGGAAGATTTATTACGAAGAAGAGGGGCAGGGTGTTCCGCTCGTGCTGATCAACGGTGGCCCTGGCGGTACGCATCACGTTTTTCACCCCTATTTTTCACAGCTTAAAGATGTTGCTCGCCTGATTTATTATGATCAGCGCGGAACGGGGAAGTCGCTCAAAGATGATACGGGAAAAACGTATACCATCAAGCAGGCTGTCGAGGATTTAGAAAGCTTGCGAAAAGCTCTTGGCATCGACAAGTGGGTCGTGCTCGGTTGGTCGTACGGCGGTTTATTGGCGCAATGCTATGCGCTGACTTATCCAGAGCACGTGCAGGGGTTGGTTTTGGTTGCAGCGGGTGACGGACTGCGAAAAGTAACCATGAAGCCAGGGCGTGGGTCGATGTTTATTTCGCAGGCAGAGCGCGAGGCGATAAAAAAAGTATGGAAGGCCTATAATGACCATGCCATTAATCTTGTGCAGATGGGTTACAATAAAGAATTATGTGGCGATTGGAAGCGCCAGGGTTACTATAAACCTACCCCAGAAGAAGCCGTTCGAGCAACGCGCTATGAATGGAGCCCAGCTCCTGGATTCAGGGAATTGATTTGCCCGGATGAGGGCCGTATTGGCTTGGATGGTAAATTTGATGATTTCGAAGTTCCAACATTGATCTACGAGGCAACGTGGGATTTGACATGGGATACCGACAAAGCTGGTTATATACGCAAAAATCATCCTCATGCGCAGGTTGAGATTTTTGAAAAATCAGGACACGCCATTTTTGCCGACGAACCAGAAAAATTCTTTGATCTTCTCCGGAATTTTTTACACAAAGCTGAAATTACCAAAATCACCTACAAGCCGGGAAACCGTATTGAATGGCCAGTACCCGTTTCTGATTTGGTACGCAAGCTAGCGCTTGCAGGCAGTGTCCCGCAGAAAGCTGACCAAGAAAAACTATTTTTGGCCTGCTATGACGAGGCCCTAAAAGACAATGTCATTGATGATCGCGCTTGGAACGAAATTGCCCTCCATTTCATGGAATCAAAAAGGGATCCTGATAAATGCCTGACGGCATTGCAGCATCTTGAGGTTTCTAATAAAAAGCTGGATCCTGCAACATGGCAAACATTTGGGTATTGCGTAAAAACATGGCAAGGGCATATGCTCGATCTGCTTGGCAGGCGCGCTGAAGCCCTCGAGTGCTATCGAGAGGCGCTGAAAACGAATAATGGTCGGAGCGATAATTGGTTTGGGGGTTTTAGGCAAATTGATAAAAAATGGCTCGAGGAACGGCTCAAAACGCCGTTTAAGTGGGATTAATATGGTTGTTTTTAGTGTGTTAAAATGGTTTTCGTATATTTTTACGGGCGGTATCGTATTGCTCTTTGGGGTGCGTTTTGTTATGTCGCTGGCAAACCCATCAGTGGCACTAAACCAAGCAACCAAAACGTGTTTAATTACGGGTGCGTCGTCTGGTATTGGTCGCTGTCTTGCCATTGAAATGGTCAAGCGTGGCTGGACGGTGATTGGTGTTGCGCGCCGAGAAGAGAAGTTAAAAGAGCTCGAGCATGAATTGGGCGCTATGACCCCAAATCCGGAAATTAATTTTGCATACTCAAAGACCGTTCGTCCTGATGCTTCGACAGGCTCAGCAGAAGGGCGCGAACGGACAATCTTTGTGCCCTATGCCTGTGACGTGAGCATGCCTGAACGCGTTCAGACCGTATCGCAAGACATGAAAACCAAAGGCCTCAGGCCAACGCTCTTTTTCTTGAACGCCGGTATGGGCGATGTCGAAACCCCTTTCAAGCCCATGCTCGCCATTCACCAGCAAACATTTGACACCAACTATTTTGGCGTGGTCTCCTGGGTTGATGAGTGGATCAACGATGTGAAATCTCTTGGCGGTGGGACATTTGTGGCAACGTCTTCCGTGAATGCGATTTATGGCGATGGGGCAAGCTATTGTGCCAGTAAGGCTGCTCTGGTGGCATGCTTTAATACCTTGCGTCGGCAATACCAGCCAGAGGGCATTGGGTTTGTTTTGGTCCTGCCGGGACCGGTGAATACGACCATGCTCAAAGTTCCACATCCCCTGCCGTTTACGCATGAGCCAGAAGCCGATGCAAAATATATTATTGAGCAGGTTTTTAAGGGCAAAAAACAGATCGAGCCGTCATGGGTCTATTCGTATGCTGTACGGCTGTTATCCTGGCTGGGGGACTGAGCAGCCAGAGATTTTGACAAAGAGTTGCGCAATAACCACACTTGATGGTGGTGGCTTGGATAAAATTTTGAGCCAAGAATAGGGTAAAAATTTTGGGGTGAAAACCGGAGCTTATATGATTACGCAAGCAGTTATTGAAGAAGTAAAAAATCGATTAGTCAAAACATATAATCCGATAGCGATTTATCTTTTTGGATCATATGCTCGGGGTACTCCTAACGAAGAGAGTGACTTAGATTTATTAATTGTCGTCGATGCATCTGATGAGAAAACGTACAAGCGTCCTGTCTCGGGACATCGGGCTTTACGTGATTTGGATATTTCAAAAGATATTATCGTATCGACCAAAGAAGAATTTGATCGAGCCGTAAGTGATGCGACTACTCTTCTCTATAAAATCAGACGTGACGGAGCATTAATTTATGCACGAGCATGAAAAGTGGCTGCAATTCGCGCTTGAAGATCTGGGGGGTTGCCAAGACCCTTTTAAAAACAACGTATTTCTCCTCGGTTGCCTACCATAGCCAACAGTCAGCTGAAAAGGCACTGAAGGGGTATCTTATTTTCAAGAAACAGGAAATTCTCAAAACGCATGATCTTATAAAGTTGGTTGGTCTTTGCGCAAAGCTGGATGCGAACTTTGCACAAGTGTACGATATCGCAGAGCATCTCAATCCATTTGCAACCAAATTTAGATATCCAACAGAATTTGATATCCCAGATGCTGCTGATGCCAAAAGCGCTTTTCAACAAGCACGAAAGATTGTGGCTTTTGTGGTTAAGAAAATCTCCCAGCCTGAAATTGGCCAGACGAGTTTGTTTTGAGGTAGGCGCTCAAAAAGTAAAGGAGGTTACTGTGGCGTACAAAATATTTGCACCTGTTAGTCTATGTCTATTGCTTGCTGGGTGTGGGTTGTTTCGCAAAAAACCAGAAGGGAACGAAGCGCCTTTAATCCCGCGTGCTGTGTTGTTTGGCAACCCAGAAAAAGGGTGTGTACGCATTTCTCCTGATGGTCTCAAGTTGGCCTATCTTGCCCCATGCGAGGGCGTGTTAAATATCTGGGTAAGAACGCTCGGGCAACAAGACGATCATCCGGTGACGCACGATCAAAAGCGGGGCATTCGTGAATTCGTCTGGGCAAAAAATAATACCCACCTGTTATTTTTACAGGACACTGATGGGGATGAGAATTGGCATATTTACCGGGCAGATCTTAAGACGCTTAAAATAGCCGATCTGACGCCATTTCCGGGCGTACGGGCGCGAGTTCTATCTGTCGACAAGAAATTTCCTGATACCGTTTTGGTTACCCTTAACAAAAATAATCCCACGACGCTTTTTGATGTCTATGAGCTTGATATCCCATCGGGGAACTTAAAGCTCGTGGCCAAAAATCCGGGCAATATTGACGTCTGGCTTGCTGATTCGAACCTCCAAGTTCGTGCGGCCGTTACGGTAAAACCTGACGGGAGCACGGTTTTGCTTGTGCGGGACAATCCCGGGAGTAAATGGATTCAAAAGCAGGTGTGGAGCCTTGAAGATTCGCTGGCTGGTTTGTATCCGCCTGCGGGCTCACGGCCGATAAGCTTTTCTCGGGACGGGAAGTTTTTATATTTGATTGATTCGGCAGGTGCCAACACACAGCGTTTGGTTAAGATGGGTCTGGAGACCGGCGCGCGAGAAGTACTGGCATTTGACGACCAGTACGATGTGCATGCGGTCGTCTGTGGTCAAGATACCGGGGAACCAGAGCTTGTCTCTTGGGAGCGTGCACGTACTGAGTGGAAAGTGCTACGTCCAGAACTTGAGCAAGATCTTACTCGTATCTTGGCTGCCAATACGGGCGATTTGATTTCTATTGATCGCAGCTCAGATGATACGAAATGGGTTTTGTATTTTGAAAATGACATAGCCCCTGGGGCGTATTATCTGTATGATCGGAAAGCCCGGGAGCCTGTCGACGCTACTCAGGACATGCTTCGCCTTTGTAAGAGCACCCTTCGACAGGCTCAGGGTGAGCGGCTGGTTGGCACAGCTTTGTGCAAGAGCACGCAGGCCGGAGTCACGACCAGCACTTCGCTCCTCCCGCTCATCCTGCCTGTCCTCCGTAGCAACCCTAGTTGCGAAGGGGGAAGCGAGACAAAGTCGAGTCGAAGGACGGCGGGCACGGCAGGACGAACGGGTTCTTGTATCGACTTTCTGTTTTATGATCGCCCAGAACTTGCCAAATACCAGCTTGCCCCAACAAAACCAATTTCTTTTGTGGCTCGCGATGGGCTGATTATTCATGGGTATCTTACGTGCCCGCTGGGCAAAGAACCCCAAAACCTCCCCCTCGTATTGCAGGTTCATGGTGGCCCATGGTCGTACCGGAATATCTGGGGATTTAGCCTACCCACTAATGCAGAAGCACAACTTTTTGCCAATCGTGGGTATGCGTGCTTGCAGGTTAATTTTAGAGGGTCGCCGGGATATGGCAAGCGTTTTTTAAGCGCCGGCGACAGAGAGTTTGCTGGTAAAATGCATACTGATCTGATTGATGCGGTTGCATGGGCAGTGAAGGAGGGTATTGCTGACTCGCACAAGATAGCTATGTATGGCAGCTCATATGGCGGCTATGCGGCTCTGGTAGGTGCAACGTTTACCCCTGATGTTTTTTGTTGCGCTATCGACCTTTGGGGCATGAGCAATCTTCTTACACTGGTGCCAGCAATAGTTTCTTTCAGCGAAATGGGGCGGGCAAAGTGGTATAAGCGGGTGGGTAACCCAGAGACTGAGCCAGAATTTTTAAAATCGCGTTCGCCGCTGTTTAAAGTTGATCAGATCACAATTCCTGTTTTTATTGCACAAGGGACTAACGACCCACGCGTCCCTCAGGCTGAGTCTGAGCAAATTGTGGCTGCCCTGAAGGCTAAAGGGCTGGCGCATGAGTATATGCTGTTTCCTGGTGAGGGGCATGGAATTATGCGCCCAGAGAACCGCTTTAAACTTGCCGTGGCGATAGAAAAGTTCTTGGCCAAGTGCCTGGGGGGACGGTTTGAGGTGTAAAAAGCGCTTTGCCGTGCTTGTGAAAAAGTGTCACAGGCTGTGACGCTTTTTGGAAAACGCAGGTTTTTTGACAAAGAGTTGCTCAATAACCACACTTGATGGTGGTGGCTTGGATAAAATTTCGAGCCAAGAATAGGGTAAAAATTTTGGGGTGAAAACCGGAGCTTATATGGTCACGCAAGCAGTTATTGAAGAAGTAAAAAATCGCCTGGTGAAGGCCTATGATCCGATTGCCATTTACCTGTTTGGTTCCTATGCCTGGGGAAAGCCAGACGAAGACAGTGATTTAGATATTTTGATTGTAGTCGAAAAGTCTGATGAGAAATCGTACAAGCGGCCCGTGCGCGGGTATGATGTACTTTCGGGACTAGGGGTTTCCAAAGATTTGATTGTGCATACAAAAGAGGAGTTTGATCGATCCTTGGCAAGCGCGCACACCCTGTGCGCCAAGATCGCAAGGGACGGGAGACTCTTATATGCAAAATCATAGTACTTTGTGTGATTATGAATCCTGGCTGAGGATAGCTAAAGAAGATTTGCGCGCCGCAAAAACTCTCTTGGTGGCTGAATTATTTTCTCAAGGTTACCTATTTTTGCCAACAGTCTGCAGAGAAGGCGCTCAAGGCCTATCTTGTTTTCAAGAATCAACCAATAAGCAAAACGCATGATTTAACCAAGCTTGTTGACCTATGCCAAGGGCTTGATGGCGACTTTCTGCGTGTATATGAAGAGGCAAAGCTATTGGCACCATTTGCAACGAAGTTTAGATACCCAACAGAATTTGATATCCCAGATTTTGCTGATTCAGAAAGTGCGATCAAGCAGGCGCAAAGAATAGTCGCATTTGTGGTTAAGAAAATTTCCCAGGCTGGAACGGGCCAAATAAGTCTTTTTTAAAAAAATTACTTACCAAAGAGGTATGGCGGTATGGCTAAAAAACAGACAAATTCACTGCTCTCGTTGCCAAATATTGGCAAAGTAACAGCACGCAAATTAGAGGCGATTGGCATTGTCACCAGAGAGCAGTTTTTATCGCTTGATCCCTACGAGGTTTTCTTGCGCTTAAAAACAGAAGTTGACCCAACCCTTTGTCGGTGTGCGCTTGCTTGTATTATCGGTGCACATGCGGGAATCAAGTGGCCCCAAATTCGCGCAGAGGCTGCAAAAGAGTGGGAGCTCCGATTTCCTGACGCCCCCACGTGGAATTGTTATTGTTAATTAAGAGCCCCTTGTTTTTTAGGCTCTTGATAGTGCAATTGTAAGTCGACTCCCTCCCCATCATTGCCGAGAACGGCCTTGACAAGATCTTTTTGATGGAGTGCAAAATTAGTTTCTTTGCCGTATGCTTTGCCTAAAATCTCAGGTGCAAGTTTCTCTTTGTCGTTTCTATCACCCATGGTGTAGTACAAAAGCTGGCTCTTTATGCCATTTTTGTCTTCAAAGGGAATATTGTATTTTGGCGCTATGCCGCAGCCTTGATACCCCTTTTTGATAAAAAAATCATGTAAGCGCGACAGTAGGTTTTCTGCAATTTTTTTATTTGGACTGGCATAAAGAACGATGAGCGGAACATATCCCTCGTATCCCCTCATAGAATACTTGCCGGGAACAATTCTATGCGAGCTAACTTTAAAACCATAATAGAGTATAGAAGCATTTTCTGGAACTGAAAAGAAACAGCAAAGGTCATGGACGAGATCATAAAATTCTTCTGCGCTTGGCATGATGTGAATTTTATAGTCGTTTTTGATCGAGTTTGCTGAGTTCCATGGAAGAGCTGATGCTAATTCTGTGGGTGATGTCGTGGGTTTTTTTATAAGCTCTTTAACGATGGCTTCGCAGAGAGGACTATATGCCGACATCATAGATTGTTCTTCATCGGGATTGCGAAACAGAAAAAATCCGCCACTATCCTGTTCCTTTATTTTTCTAGTCAGCCCATTGGCTTTTTTGGCTGCTTGGTTGCACTCTTTGAGGCAGAGTTTCAAGTACGTTGGGTGCGCTGCCTCCTGCAGAGATTCGTCGGTCAAAATTTTAAGATTAAAGCCTTGTTCTAAAAAATCACTTAAGAAGTCGAGGGCTTCGCTCTGTTTGAACTGCTTATTGATATCATCGAGGGCGGCCTTTGGGCAGTGCTCGATAACATATTTTGTGAGTTGCTTTTTGCGGTCTAAATAGGCAAGTAAGAATCTACGGAATTCTTCAGGGCTGTTTTTTTCAAGTGTTGCATGGTACCCAGACATCTCGCAAATGTGTTTGTCCGCGCCCTGAACAAGAAAAAAATGGCCTAGTAGATAGAGCAGGTCTTTAAGAATTGGATCTTTTTCGTCGAGCTTTTCCCAGTCAAAAGCCGTTATAAAAGAACTGGGGATTCTGAAAGGGCCTATCCTGTGGGTTTTTTTTACGAGTATAATATACTTGTTGAAGGTCTCTGTATTTAAATCTGTTAGTTTTGCAAAGTGTCGCCACTCATCGGCCAATGCCTGTATTACCAAGCGTCTGGCTTCATCTGTTTTTGCTTGGGTGAAAGCTCCTGAGACGAGTGTCTCCAATTCTTTTTTTGATTGCCCGTATTTGTAATCATCTAGTCGCCCAGCATTTAGATTTTGTGCGATATTTCCAGTTATGGTGGCGAGTTTCTTTTGAAATTCGCTGTGTTGGCTGCTGGAAGGGGTTATTTTTGCCACGGGGACTTGGCGCTCCGACTCACTTTTTTTGCTTATCTTGCCTGAGGCCGCCGAGGTCCACCAATAGCTTTTTATACAGGCAAAAAATCTTAGGGCAAACAACGAGAAAGCCAATGAACCCCCAATGGCTAGAAGAGTAACTGGTTTCCAGCTAGTTGGTCCCCAGGTAGATGTTTTTGGTGGGTTTGTCCCAGAGACAGACTGCCCACAGGCCACAACAAGCACGCCTAGAACAATGTTATTAACAAACTGTTTCATGAAATAGAATCCCCCGCTAATCAGCACTCGAGATCAAGCGCTTGTATTATTTTTTACTATTAGCTCTAATTATATAATAATTTTTTAATATATGCAAATTGCAAAAATCACGCTTATTGGAGATTTCTGGGTGCGTGCTGTGCTAAAAAGATGGGGCATCGAGAAGTCGATACCCCGGGACTTATAATTACTAGCGCGTTGCTTTCTACGTTATGCAGCAGCTCGAGCGCAGGCCGTGCGAATGCGTGCGCAGGACTCTTCTTTCCCGAGCACTTCCATCGTGTGAAAAACACTTGGCCCTTTGCCAACGCCCGTAATGGCAAGTCGCAGGGGGGACATAAGTACGCTTGTTTTTAGGTTCTTTTGTGTTGCATAGTCACGAAGTGTTTGCTCGAGTTGTGCAGCGTCAAAGGGCTTGAGTTGCTCAAAGAGTTTCTCAAGCGTCAATAAATGCCTGGCCGTGTCGGGCGTCCAATTTTTTACCCAGACCGTTTGATCATACTCCGTTGGCGCGTCGAAGAAATAGCTTCCGGCACTGACAAAGTCAGGAAGCGTCGTCATGCGCTCTTTAAAGAGATTTACGGCTGCAAGCAGAAACTCTTCGCTCTTATTAGTCCAGCCTTTTTCGTGCAAGAGTGGCTTAAGGCGTGCTAAAAGCTCTTGTGTTGGCAGGTGCTGGATATAATAATGATTGAGCCAATCAAGCTTTTCAATATTAAAGATAGCCCCAGCTTTACCCACGCGCTCAAGCGAAAACTCTTGCTTGAGTTCGTCAAGACTAAAAATCTCACGCTCGTCGCCGGGGTTCCAGCCCAAAAACGCGATAAAATTAATAAGCGCTTCGGGCAAGTATCCCTTCTTCCAGTAGTCTTCAGCAGCAACGTCTCCCTGGCGCTTGCTCAATTTGCTGCGATCGGGGTTAAGCATGAGCGGTAAGTGCGCGAATAGCGGCGCTTTCCAACCAAAATACTGGTACAAAAGCAAGTGCTTTGGCGTGCTTGAGAGCCACTCTTCGCCACGAATCACATGGCTGGTTTGCATATAGTGGTCGTCGACGACAACAGCCAAATGATACGTGGGAAAGCCATCAGACTTCATGAGTACTTGGTCATCAAGTACTTTATACCCAAAGGTTACGGGGCCGCGGATCAGGTCGTTAAAGGTTAGGTCGCCGGCAACCGGAATTTTCATGCGTATAACATGTTCGGGCTGTTCTTGTATTTTTTGTGCGACTTCTTCAGGGGATAAATTGCGGCAATGCCGGTCATAAGCCGGGGGCAACTTATTGGCCACTTGTTGCGCACGCACGCGATCAAGGCGTTCAGGCGAACAGAAACAGTGGTACGCATGCCCGGCATCGACCAACTGTTGGGCATGTTTTTTATAGAGCTCAAGGCGCTCTGACTGGATATATGGCCCATAGGGTCCGCCCTTGCCCGGGCCTTCATCAAAGTCGATTCCTGCCCATTGGAGAGTTTTGATCATATTTTCGACAGCGCCCGGTGTCAATCTGTTTTGATCAGTGTCTTCGATGCGTAAAATAAACGTGCCGCCCTGTTTTTTAGCAACAAGATAGGCATAAAGCGCAGTACGTAGGCCGCCAACATGGAGAAAGCCGGTTGGGCTTGGCGCGAAGCGAGTACGAATTGGTGTCATAGGTGCCCTTTGTGCAGAAAAAATAAAAAATCTTCTTAGATATTTTATAGCACAGTATGAGAAAAACCGCCAGGTTGAAAAAGTCCGCTCGCGCCCTTGCCAATAATCCCGCCGCTCTTCGGGGAGCGAAACCTTACCTGCGTGCACAGGCTCGTGCGCCGGATCCAGCATTTTGAATGTGTGTGATTTTATTTATATTTTCGCGGGCAAAAAGTTCTCGAGCTTCTCGCCGTCTTGCAAGCTTTTTGTAACCAGCTCAGAGTTTTTTTCGTGCACTGCACCAATAAGTTTTTTGTGTTGCTTGAGCTCCTTGTTTTTTTCTGTGAGCTGCTCAACGGCCGCAGCAGTTTTTGCGCGTTGCTGGTACCATAGGTATCCGCCTACAACCGTACAAGTGCCGAGCACGCCAACGCCGATCCAAAGATACTTGTTCTCGAGCATTTTTGCCGTTAAGCGTTGTTGGGTTTCAAAAATGGTCTTTTTTAACTGGGCGTTCAAAGCCTTTGATTTTTGTAAGGCTGCCCGTAGCTTAACCGTGAGATTTTGTGCACTTACCAATGATGTTTGTAGATGGCCATTAAGCTCTTGCATTTTTGCCAAAGCATTCTTTAATGTCTCATTAAGTCCGTTTGTGTTTGCTAAGGCTTCCCTTAGGGTATTATTGAGTCCCTGCAAGTTTTCGAGTGATGCTCTTAAAACGTTGTTAACGGCTTGTGAGTCTGCTAAGGCTTTTGCGAGAATGGTACATTCTTCGACGGCCTTGCACCATCCCCAGTAACAATAGGCAGATAATCCTGCAAGTCCCGCCGATAGAAATCCGAGTATCCCGGTGGCCCAACTTAATGAAACATTTGCTGCCTGAAGATTAGCCTTTGCAACTTCTAAGGTTAGAATGGCAGCGCCTTGTTGGACAATTGTCGCTCCCTGTTGTGCTATTGTAGCTCCGAGTCCCGCGATTTTATCGGCATGAGCTTGGGTAAGTTCAGTTGTAAGCCCCGCCACTGTCGCCTTATCCTCTAAAATTTTAACCCCAAGTTCTCCAATTTTCTCCTTAAGTCCTTCCATGATAATTGGTGCGACAACGACGTTGCGTATTGCGGTTACTCCAGCACTTGCTGCCGCATATACGGTGGAGCAGCCTCCCGCGATCGTACCCAGAACTGTTGTTTCCTCCGTGTGGGTGTTTTGTGGAATAAAACAGTAGAGCAATGCGATCAAACGAAGTGTCTGTTTTTTCACGGGTAAGTCCTTACATAATTGTGAAACTGTTTATATAGACCTCGTACTTTAAAAACAACTAACCCGGGGTACTCTCACTCGCAAGTCTATGAGCGGGAAGTTTGATGGGGCGCAGCCCCATCTCCCCAACTTCTGTACCCGCAGGGGACCGAGTTAAGTCCTGGTTGATTAGTTGCTTTTTAGGTAACAGCTCTATAGCGTATAAATTTGTTTGCGCTTGTCAGTTGCATAATTTTGATCAATTGTAACAGTATTGAACTGGAAAGCAATGTTCGCGCATTATTTTCAGAAACATATGTTTTGTCCTTGTGCAATGCTAAGAAGACGGTATACTTAACTCTAATTTGTTTGCGTTTGATCAGCGCTTTTGCGTATTGTATGTAGTTTTGTATTTAATAGGGAGGCCTATCTGTGGTGTTTGAAGGTATTAGTAGGCCATGGATGGCCGTTTGCGTAGTAAGTTTGCTTATGGTATGTGGCGCATGTGGTGTGACGGCAGAAGAGACTGCGTTGTTTAATAAACTTGAAAAAACCGCTGGGGCTTTTCTTGAGGCATTTATAACTGAAAAAGATGCGGAGAAACAATGGGGGCTGCTTAAGGCGTTTGACAAAGAATTGAGTGAGCAGTCTGGTGATATTTCCTTGAGGAGCGTCGCGTTTAAGGAAAGGTGTGAAAAAGTTTTTTTTGTTGCTTTATCAACCAAGCTCGTAAAGCCACTTTTAATTATGTATGAGAACCTTAATCCGGAAAATTTTAAGGATGCATCTGACAAGCAAGCCAGCAATTGTGTAGCCCTTGGATGCATTGCGAATTCGTATGTCGATTTATTGAAAGCTGCCGCCGAGAAGGGCGATCAGCACATTCTTTTTATGAACTTGCGCGAGTTGGTGAAAAAATGTATTGTCTACGCAGAACAGTGCAAGCGATTAATGTTTGATTTGCGCGATGTACGAAAATACATGGATGAAATGCTTGATATCTATCCCAATCCTGAATATTATGTAGGCATGGTTGAATATCGCAAGCTTATTGAGTGTCTTATGAGCGAGTGCGAGCAGAAAAATCTGATAGGCAAGGTTGCCGGTAGCGATGTCTTGTACTCGTATGCAGAGATGCTTGAGTACGCGAATCGGATCGCAAGTCCTTATGTCAGGGATGGTTTGGTAGCGAAGATTTCTGCAAAAATGTAATTCTTGGTTCGAGTTTTCAAGGTACTTTTTTGTTTAGATTTTTTTCTCCAGTGCCAAAAGAGCTTGCTTGCGCTCAAGCCCACCGGCGTAGCCTGTCAGGGAGCCATTGCTGCCGATAATCCGGTGGCAGGGAATAATAATCGAAAGTGGATTTTTGCCGATGGCATTGGCCACGGCGCGGCTGCCAGTTGGTTTGCCAATCTGTGCGGCAAGTTCGCGATAACTCTTGGTTGTGCCATACGGGATTTTGGCCAGTGCGTGCCAGACTTTTTGCTGGAAGGCCGTGCCATGAGCAAATTTGTAGGGAAGATCAAAGCTAGTTCGGGTATTGGCAAAATACTCATGTAATTGGCGGCTAACACGCGCAAAAAGCTCTAGCTCTGGTGCATGCTGCCAGTCCGGGTGGTTTTCTGGGGTAGGTACATGGGCGCATCCCACAAAATAAAGCCCGGTCAGATGGATGCTATCTGAAAGCACTAAAATCTTGCCTAGGGGACTGTCAATCTGTACTTTATATGTTTTTGTGCACTTTGGTAGGGGCTCTCTGGTCCCAGGATTTTTGAGTTTTGTCATTCTGTGCCATTTTCGGAGTGAGTTTTATTTCCCGCTTTGTGCTGCGGCGGCATAGTTAAACCAGAGGAAATAGTTTTGCCATATCTTGTCAGTTGTCTGGTGTACATTGTCATAGACAAAATGGTCAACCAAAATATATCGCGTGCGCACAATCTCACGCAACCGTCGATGATTTTTGGGGTCTGCGATTGTCAGGTCCATAAGCTCAAGAACGCGCCAGAATGCCTGCGTGCTTGATTCCAGGGCTCCGCGATTGCGCCACCGAATGGTTCGTTCGACATCGCAGCCAATATTGGCAAGTTGTTCAATAAGAGAAAGCTTGAACCAGCGCTCTTTGTCTAGGTCTTGGTGTAACATCATGGTTTTACCAATCGCGCCACTATGGCGAGGATGCTTTTGCGTACTTCTGCATCGTCGACTCCGCGCGTTTTATTACCCCACGATGGGCGCAGATTAATCATAGAGTCAAACTCAACCCAATCTTCGTGGGGAAATTGAGCTGGATGAAGGTTAATGCCCCAGAGATTTGTTTGCTGGGAACCTTCCTCTAAAAGGAGAAGCTCTTCATCTACATGAAGGGGGGCGTCAACAACCATAATTCCTTGCTCAATATCAACGACAGCCTTTACCATCTGCCCAAACATCTTTTCAGACATTTGCCTCAATTCATCGATTGCGATGGACTCTTGTACTATTTTCATTTCTTTAAACCCCTCTATTTTTCCTTGCGTAAAACATCTATTTTTAGTTTACCACACTCGCCAGTTTTATTTTCATGGCCGCTTTTCTTTGAAGGCTAAAAGCCGTATCTGGAAAGCGAAAAAGCAATTCTTTGCCCAGCCCCTTTTATTCTATCGATTAAAGCTTTTGTTTGGGCCAGGAACCTTCAAATGCAATCTCGTGCAATGGCTTGCGATCTGATGGGAACTCTCGTTCTTGCAGCTCGGGAGACAAGCTTTCTTTTTTACCGGGCCTACCAACAGCAAACATCATCTCAACGGTGTAGCCGGCGGGGATGTGTAAGTCACGTTTTGCTTTTTCATAATCAAAGCCCTCCATGCCGTGTACCACGAGTCCCTGCGACCAGCCCTGGAGTGCCGCATTTTCCCATGCTGAGCCGGTATCAAATGAGTGTGTGCGGGCAGATTTATTATTGAACTCAAAAGTGTCGCGTGAGACAGCGACAACTAAAACAGCGCCCTGCTTGCACCAGTCTTGGTTAAAGGGGATCAGGAGGTCGAAAAATGTTTTCCAGGCCGGCGTGTCGCGATGGGCATATAAAAAATGCCAGGGTTGGTTGTTGTACGACGATGGCGCCCAGCGGGCAGCCTCCAAAAGTCGCATAAATTCTTCGTGCTTGACCGATTCGCCCGACATAGCGCGTGGTGACCAGCGATCTCGAAGAAAATTTTCAATCGGGTAGCTTGTTTTTCTGGTACTCATAATATCCCTTTTATATGGAGCTCGTATTTTAAAAACAACTAATCAAGTTGCGTTCGCGCCCTTCGACAGGCTCAGGACGAACGGCGCTTGGTCGCATTTGAAGTAACTTCTCTATAGTAGTGGACTTTGGTTTTACTGGGCCCTGCCAATAAGGGTAACTATTTCTTTTCGCACCCGCGGGTCAAGATGGCTGGAATGAGTCGAATCGATCGATGAGTTTATGTAAAGTTTGTTATTTTGGTCCAGTGTTTTGAGCCCAATTCGATCATTTTTGTACAGATCTGTCGTTTTGTAATCGAGCGTATCGGGAGTACAGAATATGCCCGACTGCCACGGGCAAATAATGTCATCTTTTGGGGTGGCAAACGCCCCAAGAACTTTTAGGGCAAGAATATTATCTTTGTATTGTTTCATATCGGGATGGTTAATTTCATTATTGATTTTTGGCAAGAATTGGCAGGCACGTCCATAAGCCGAAATGGGGCTAGGGTTGCGCCAATAGCCACATGGAACATATCTGTTTTGCATGCACTGCGAATAGATAATCCAGGCACCAAGACTTGTTTTCCAGAGTATCGAACTTAATTTTTCAACCGTAGCCCCAGCCGTTTTTTTGATCCAGTCGGCTACGTACTGGGAATATCCAAACTGCCCATATTGCATACCATTCAAAAGAATAAGCCCCTGGACACGATGGGCATTGTCATATTGTTCGACCCATGCTCGAGCCATTAAAGCACTTTGCGACCACGCAGCGAAAATAAACTTGCGATTTGCCAGTTTCCCTAGGTCGAGGTTTTTGATGGCGGTTTGAATCAATTTTGGCTGGTCGTTTGCAGCGCCCACAAGCTTCGTTTGGACCAAGCCGTCACCCAGTTTGAGTTGCAGAACATCAATGCCAGGAAATTGCGAGACCACATCATTAGTAAGGTCGTAAAACGTGTTGTCGCTATAATCCCCAAGCCCATCAAGAAGTACTACTGGCGTCCGCATCGCAGTGATCGGTAAGACGGCACAGCAAAGCACTGCTCCCGCGAAAAAGTGACGAATCTTCATGTCTTTTCTCCTCTCCTCTTGTACATATACTTTGTCTAGGCCCCAGCGTACAAGTACAGGAATACGCTCGTCAATGTCTGAGTGGTATTTTTTTATATGCAGCTATTTTGTAGATTTGCTGATTTGCTTTTTATTAAATTTCTAATTATAATATATTTATGAATTTAATAAATTAGATAATTTCCCCCAGGAGAGTTTTATGAAGTGTTTAAGTGTCCTTATTGGGATTTTGTGCTTATCGGCTTGTGAATTTGCGCATTCGATGAAAAGCACGGTTATTGCGCCACGCACCGGTAGCTTAGTTGATGTGTTTTTGCCTTTTGAGCGTCTTGATTACGAAAAGGGATATAACCATGTATGGGTTTCTCAGGGTGGCTATACCGTTATTGATCTTGCCCGAGACCAAAACAAAATAGTGGTTGCTGGCCCGGCTTGTCCTTGCCTTATTATCGTGCTCTACGACGCGGAAAAAAAGAAACTCTTGGTGTTCCATAAGCATTACACCAACAGCATCGAGCACATAGGCGTAATTATACAAGAAAATTTTTGGAATTCGAAGCCACAAGCACTCTATGCGCGTGTATTTTCTGTTCTTGATGCCGACCATTGGAAAGAAGAGAATCTTTCCCGTTTGCATGGCGGATTAACACATCAGGAAGAGATGGATCGGGTGTGTAACTTCTTACACGAGAAAATTGCTGTTCCTCGAGAGCATATTGTGCAGGATTTATATACCTTGCATCCCTTTGAGATCGTTAACCCTGAAGTGGGGGACTACCAAGACATGGCGGTTTATGTTGCTGTAAAGGGTTCTCAGGTCTTAAGTGGTCGTGTTGGTCGCGAGCAGATACGACTTTTCTCGGTAAGCCCTTATTTAATTGATTGCCTTAATCTTTTTGGTAATCTGTGGCCCCAAGTACTTTGTACGCTCAATAGAGAAAAGTTGCAAGGGCAGTATTGGGAATTGATGGCAAAGCGTCTCACTGGCTTGTATCTAAAAAACTTTCACCAGTGTGTTGCTCAATATATATGCTCGTGTGGCTCGAAATATTATGACGCTATGCCGTTCTATTCAATCGATTAGTTCTAGCGTGATAGACGCGTAAATAGAAAGGATACCTATGAAATTTTTAAGCAAATTTGTTGTGATTGCCCTTGTGCTGCTTTCTGGGCACTTATATTCGATGCTCAATATGTATGGTGTGATTTGTTTGCCTTTTCCATACCTCCAGCGTGGCAGGGTTGAGAGTTGTAATTTGATTGTCCAGGGTGGATATAGGGTGTATAATTGCACCAAAGACGCAGACAAGATAGCGGTTGTGGGCCCTGTCAATCCCTGTTTTCTTATTGTTATTGCCAGTGAGAAAAACACTATAATTTTCCATAAACATTACACCAATAGCATGAAGAGCCTGGTAGAGGTCACCAAGGCGAATCTTGATTGTTCATCGCCACAATCACTTTATGCGCGCGTTTATTCTGTTTATGACCCTGTTGCGTGGGATGTCGGCAAGTTCGCGTCTCTGCATGATGGCCATACGCACTGGGAAGAGCTTGATCGAATCATCTCTGCTTTGGCGGAAGACCTGAAGATTCCGCTGGGACAGATTACTGGAGGGCTATACTGTTTGCCAAAAATGGGGTTTGACCGATGGAAGCAAAGCAATGAAGACGATTGGCAATACGTAAACGTTCATATAGCGGTTAAGCCGTCAAACCTCTTTGGCAAGCAAGGCCAGAAGCGCGAGATTCAGTTGTTTTCTGTAGATCCCATTGCGGTCGATTGTTTGAACGTTGCATCTCGTCAGGCCTTGGTAAGCTTTGACCCATCTACCAATACTGAAATACGGCTAGCGTTGGGCAATGTGCCAACGAAAATAGCCCGTGACCACTATAATACGTGTTTGACGAAGAACCTCGATAATTTTTATAAAACCCATTTTAATAAAACATGTTTTGAGTATATAAAACAGTGTGATTCTTGGTCTTATGATACCCAGCCCTTTTATCCCATCGACTAACGTTAATCAAAGCTCTCTTGGCATGTTTTAATCTGGCTGCTCGCGTTGAGCTTTCAGCGATGCCCAGTAGTCCAGGCGCTTTTGAACCTCTTTTTCAAAGCCATACACATTTGGTTCGTAAAAAATCGACTCACGCATGTTGTCAGGCAAAAAGCTTTGCCCCGAAAAGCCTGCTTGGCAATTGGGTTCGTACTGGTATCCCGCTCCATAGCCAACCTCTTTCATGAGCCTGGTTGGGGCGTTGCGAATATGTAAGGGGACTGGGTTGTTGCGATTTTCAGCAACAGCTCGCTTTGCTTTTCCAATAGCGATATAGGTTCGATTGGATTTTGGCGCTGTCGCCAAGTAAATCACGAGTTGGGCAAGTGCCGTATCGCATTCAGGGGTTCCCATAAAGTGTACCGCCTGCTGTGCCGCGACAGCCTGAACCAGTGCCTGTGGGTCAGCCAGACCCACGTCTTCGCTGGCAAAGCGCATCAAGCGCCGGGCAATATAAAGGGGGTCTGCACCGCCTTCGATCATGCGGGCGAGCCAATAGAGGCCTGCCTGAACATCTGAGCCCCGGAGTGACTTGTGCAGCGCAGAGATAAGATTATAATGCTCTTCGCCCTGCTTGTCATAAGCAACGTGCCTACTTACCAGGGCTGCTTGAATAGTTTTTATATCGATAACGCGCTTACCATTTTCCTGCGGGGCTGTCGCCTGAACAGCATATTCGAGCGCCGTGAGCGCCACGCGTGCATCGCCGTTTGCGTAATTCGCCAAAAGTATGCGTGCGTCATCGGTCAGCTCCGGGTTAAAAAGGGCGAGCCCCTGGTTTGTGTCTGCCAGGCAGCGCGTAATAATTTTTTCTATATGAGCCTCTTCAAGGGCATTAAGAATATAAACCGTACAGCGGCTCAAAAGTGCTGAGTTGATCTCAAATGACGGGTTTTCTGTCGTAGCGCCAATCAGTGTGACTACGCCCTTTTCGAGCGGTTGCAAGAAGGCGTCCTGCTGTGCTTTATTAAATCGATGGATTTCGTCGACAAATAAAATGGTGCTCTTGCCGCCGGTTTGTAAACTTTCTTCAGTCTGTTCGATAATAGTTTTAATATCTTTGATGCCATTGCACGCAGCACTAAATGCCACAAATGGCCGTTTGGTTGCCTGGGCAATTACTCGAGCAAGCGTGGTTTTCCCCGTGCCGGGCGGCCCCCAGAAGATATAATTTCCAATCGTGTCAGTCGTGATCGCGCGATACAAAAGTTTATCAGGCCCCAGCAGGTGGTCTTGGCCCACAATATCCTCAAGATGCTGTGGGCGCATGCGTTCGGCAAGTGGCGATTTGTGGGTGCAAAAGAGCGGTAATTGGTTTTTCATATTACTAGTTTATCACAGCTGGATATTTTTTACAGTCTCGGGACTTGGATAGAAATTGAGCTTTGTCATTGCGGTGTGGCGTCTTGTTGCGCTATGATCAGTTCTGTTGAAAAAGGTTTATTTTGTTACCAAGAAAGGATTTTCGATGCATGCATATCGATCGATCTATTTGGCGCTGGGGATGTTGCTAGTTACGGGCTCTCTTTTTTCCATGAATAATAATCCGGTTGCCGGCGGCGGAGTTCAGATTGTGCAGTACCGGCCGACTGTCAAAGACCGGTTGTTGGTGGTGCCATCGCTCGCGTTGATGGGGACTGTAATGGCTACAAAGGCTTGTTGTGACCCATATATGTGCTGCTCATGTTGGCCTAAAAGCTCCCAAGAAAAATGTAACTGGGTCGATTGCCTTTACACTACTTTCTGTTGCCCGTGTAAGTTGTGGGCGCTAGTGCAAATGCAGTTTCTTTGGCGCTAGCGTTGATTTTTGTTTCGATGACATAGTGCTAGTTTTTACTCAAGCCAAAGTTTCCGCAAGGCGCCTTGCGGAAGACAAAAGTGCGCAGGCCGTACAAGTGGGAATCAAAGTTCCTGTTTGTGTGGCCTGTAAGGTTCGATTGATTGAGAGCGCATTTTGAGTGCTTGGGGGTGTTATGCGGCCAAGTTGCCCGCGTTGCGCCAGCTGACAACCTTTGCTTCAGGCCAGTTCTGATCTTCATCCCCCGCGTAAACAACGGTATTGTTGATGGCTGGAAAGTCTGTAATCGTTTTAAGATACACAAACTGTTTGAAATAGTCGCTGCTCACCGTTCTGCCTGCCTTAACCTCGATGGGCGTTATGTTGAGGGCGCGTTCAATAATGCAATCGATCTCATTACCCGTATGGTCACGCCAGAAGTAGAGCGATGGTTTTTTGTCGCGGTTATAAAACTGTTTGAATAGATCTGAGATAATAAACGATTCGGCCAAGCCGCCACGTAGGTAGTGAGCAGAAAGTTCCTGCGGAGTGCTTATGTTCAGAAGTGAGCAGGCGATACCGGTATCGACAAAATAGATTTTGGGGGCTTTAATAAGCCGTTTGCCAAAGTTTTTATAATACGGTTGTAGGAGAATAATAATATAGGTTGCCTCGAGCAGCGATAGCCACGAGCGGGCGGTTTTGTGGTCGACGCCGCAATCATTGCCTAGTGAGGTGATATTGAGAATTTGCCCGGTTCTTCCTGCACACAGCTGAATAAGCTTTTGAAACAGGTTGAGATCAAAAATATTTTTGATTTGGCGTACGTCCCGTTCGATGTAGGTGCGAATATAGTTTTCGTGAAGTTTGGCAGGCGAGACGCCTTCGTCGTACACGCGTGGGTACATGCCGGTAAAAACCAACTCTTCAAATCTTTCAGGAAGCAGATTGGCCTGCCGAAGCTCGTTGATCGAGAGGGGCAAGAGCGTGAGAATTGCAATGCGTCCGGCAAGGGTTTGTGTGATCGCTTCGCTGATCAACAGATTTTGCGATCCGGTGAGAATAAAAAAGCCCTTTTTTTTCTCGCGGTCGATGATGCCCTGTATATATGAAAGCAGTTCAGGCGCGCGCTGAATCTCGTCTAAAATAATACCGGATTCGTTTGCCTGTTCCTTGAGAAAGGTTCGGGGATCAGCAAGTGCCTTAGCACGCGTATCGAATTCTTCTAAATTGACATAGCGATGGTTTTTAAAGACACTTTGCGCAAGTGTGGTCTTGCCTGATTGGCGTGGCCCGAGAAGGGCAACGGCTGAAAATTGCCGTGCTGCTTCCTGCAATTGGGTCGTTAGGTCGCGATAAATCACGTAAATCTTCCTGGTCCAGAGTTGTGAACACTGCTTTCTTAATAACTAGTATACAGGGCCGGAAATTCCAGAGTCAATACAATCGGGGAATTTGATTCCCTATTTGTATTGGCCGTGTGCTTTGCTTGATTAAGAAGGGGCTTTCGGGGTGCATTAACTATGCACCTGCAGCGGCTTTTTCTAAGCCACTTTTTTATAGATCAAGAGCGTTGGGTAATATAAATAGCCATCAATCTTTGGCCACGTGGTGACAAAGGGCACCTGTTTGTTCTTTTCAGGGGTAACAGTGTTGTAGGGCGCTGTATCGTTTGCAAAATACCATTCTTGCGCGTCGTTCAATACAATGGCAAAATCGTGCAGATCCTGGAACCAACTCTCTTTGCTTCCCATCGATTGGTTAATCGACATGCCAATAAGCTGGTATGTTTTGTCTTTTGAGGCCAGTGGGATGGTATAGGCAAGCGTTGGTTTTTTGGTTTTGCCCTCAGGATCAGCCTTGAAGTTATTGCGAGCAACTTTTAAATTTTTTAGAAAATTTTCAGTATACCCCTTCTCATCTAATCCCAATTTTACACGCAGGTTTTTCTCGCTTGTTGTGCTAATGGTCGTATCCATCGGTTCAAAGATTTGGGAAGCAACGTCCAGCAACAGAACTTGCTTGCCCCCAGCCCAGGTTGGAATTTTATCTTCAATTTTGTCCAGGTCTTCGAAAGATGCCGTTTTCATAATGACCCCGTCACTGACAGAAGCTTCTTTGGAAAAAAGCCCATCCGGGCCCTCTAGAATCCCTTTTTGTATAACTTTGATGACATTGCCAAAATCGCGATAGTTTATCGGCTTGTCGGTAATCGCGTGGGTTATTCCTTTGGGGACCAAAAAGTTATCGCACAAGGCCTTGTGTGCTGCGACCCGTATCTTATTAAAATTTTTTCCACTGGTATCACCTTTATCTGCTTCGAGTGCCGCAAAAAGTGCTCGAAGCTCTTTCAGGGGGGACTCTTCGCTTTTTGTATTTGCAAGGGCATGCGCTAGTGGGGGTATAATCCAGGCAAGTTGTACGATGGTGTTGAACCAGCAGTCATTTAATCCATGAGATAAATGTAAGGGTTTTTGCCCAGGTTTGAGCGAGTCTGCCAGTAACTGGAGCGAGTGAGAAAAGCTTACTAGCTCCCGTGAGGTTCCTGTTGCGCGTGTGCTGGCGCATACAACCAGTATAAGAATAATTTTTGTAGCCTGTCCCATAAATCCAGCTTTCTCTGTGATCGTGTGTACAAATTTTGTACAAGTTTTGCATAAACTCTTTGTTCGGGCAAGAATTGAGCGATTTTTCTGTTGCCCCAATTACTGTTTTTGAGATACGCTAATATCGTTAATTATGTTTTTGGTGTAGTGAAACTTGCCTTGTGGGGAGATTATTTAATGAAAATATCGAGCATGTTTATGTTTTTTGTTGTAGTTGCTTCTCTTGCTGCTTCAGCTAGGGCTATGAATGAGAAAGGGTTTTCGCCCGTATCCCTCGAAACCAAAACGTTGGTGCAAAAGCAGTTAATACCCGTTGGCCAGGATATGAACCAGTCAAAAGAAGATTGCCCCGGCTGCTGTACCTGTAACGAATGTTGCCAAGTAACGAAAGACTGCATGAATGTAACCCAGGTTGTTTGTGCGCCGCTGTGCTGTGTTTTGCAAGTTTTGAGCTTCTTTCGTTTATAAAAAACGTTTTTCTTGTGCACTTCCCGTAAGCGCCTGACGGTGTTTGGGGAGTTTTTTTAGTTTTTTAAGCCAATGCTATTGCGCACTGAACTGCTGTTTTGCTAGTCTTGCCACGACTGGAAAGCCTGTGGTCTTCCCCTGCGCCGTTGGGGGTTTTTGGGAGTGGTAGATGGTTTTTAAATATTGGACTGCGCTGGTTTTGGTGATAACTTCTTTTAGTTTGGCCTACTCTATGGTGTCACAGCCCCGAGAGTGGTGCGACGATGACCAGGACTATGGAACCGTGCAGCAAGATTTTGTCCCGTCTGGCCAAATGCAGTTTTTTGCAGTACCACCCACTGAGATTCTGCAGGATGCTGATGAGGTTACGCGGGATCTGACAACAGACTGGTTTGGCTGTAGCAAGCAATGGATGACAATCTATTGTTTCCCCTGTGTTTTGGCTTTCTGGTGCTGCTCGACAGTCTTGCAGGGTGGGGATTAGCTAGTAGGTGTTCTGGTGTGAGGAGATTGTATGAAAAAAGCACATTCTAATCTGTTTTTTTTGTTTGTTTTGTGCCTGCCTGTGCAACTTTTCCCTATGGAGAAACCCGTGACAAAAGTGAGTGAGAGGATAACGCTCGAAAAGCCTCAAATACCACAAATAACTAAGTTGTCCGGGAAAGAAAAAAACAATAATAGTCCAAACCAGGTCGATACCTACACGGGTCGAGATTGCGGCTGGATTTGTTGTTGTTGGCCCTGTGCCGGTCTGCTTTGCTGTTGTATGTTTGCGACGCTTTTGTGTCCTTTTTGTAAGACTCGAATAAAGTAAGTAGGGGGCGATGTGAGAGCGTTTTTTTTAGAACCTGACTGGATGATTTTAGTATGGTTTTTGCTTGTGTTAGGTTTATTGTGCGTAGCGCCGGTGCATGGGACTGGGATAGGGGTACAGGTGAGTGAGTCAAAAATAGAGCGCTGGACGTGTCCGGATGCCAAAGGGCACGAGATAACGCTGGAGCGAACTACTCTTGTAATCGAAAACAAGACGGACGCTTTGCCGGAGCTTTCAGCTTTTATGCCCCCGCAGGTTTGGTTGTTACTTGAGCAGGTTGCCCAACTGAGCACGAGGGCATTTAATGCAGCCAAGTTTATGGGTACTCCGGCTACGCCAGAAGATTTTTTTCGACACTTGGCAAACGAATTATCATGGCCCTACCGGACCTTTGAGTTTTCATTTGTGGTTGCTCGCGATAGTGTTGGGGCGCTGCTTGGAGCCGTTTTTTTTTCGCCGCGAGAACTTATGCTTGATTACGTTGATGCGTACCAGATAAGTCTCACCGAAGGCCAGCTCAAAACGATCGTATTTCCCTCTGAGCTCTGTGTGCATCCGTCAGCCCAGGGTAGGGGCATTGGGACGCTTTTGCTCTTTTCTGATAAACAAGCGCAAGCTATTTTGCTCTGGATAGACCTGGCAAATATGCGAGCACGAAGTTTTTATAAAAAACATGGCTTTATAGAGCTCGACCAATACGTCGAATCATATCCTGATGACGAGGGGCAGTTTATGCCCTGCCTGTGGAAGCGACATGGTTAGCCTGGTATGCTGTGGAAGATTGGTTTTTTGATTTGTGAAGCTTTTTCAAAAAGGGAGTGCGCCATGACAATGCTTTGTGTTGCTTTATTAATTGCCCATACAGGGTTTCAGCCTGTTGAATATCGAGAAACATTGAATGCCCTGAAAAATGCGGGCATTGCGGTGAGAACGCTGAGTAATAAACCGGGTTATGCCACCGACATTGATGGGAATACGGTGAAGGTTGATGAGGTGATCGACAATTATGATATTGAAACATGTCGAGGATTTTTTATTATCGGTGGCCCGGGGACACTAGAGAACCTGGATACCCCCATTGTGCATGAAAAACTTAAAAAAATTCGAAAAGCGGGGATTGCGCTTGGGGGGATTTGCCTGGGGCCCCGCGTTGCGATTAATGCGGGTGTGTGTAAGGGTATCAAGATAACTGGTTGGGATGGCGATGGCGTGCTTGACGACCTTGCTGAGGCTGGCGGGGCAAAATATGTTCGCTCAGAGTCGGTGGTGCGTGATGGCAATATTGTAACGGCTTCAGGACCTAAGGCAGCAAAAAAGTTCGGCGAGATGATTGTGAAAGTGCTGCTAAGATAAGTGGCAGAAGCCCCGTTCGCGCTTATGATGGAAAAGAGAATAGAATGGTCAAGAAAGAAGTTGAGCGCTTGCTCCCGGAGAACTTTTCTGTTCAAGAGTACGCTGAAATACTTTTGTCTATAAAGGTGTTTGTGCAAGAGGAACAAAGCATAATATCTTTCGAATGCGCGCTTTCTATCTAGCATATGCAAAAGTGCCACAAGCCGTGGCGGAATTTGAAAATCTTCCTATTTTTAAAATTCCCTGGGGGCACAATGCCGTCTTGTTGGAAAAAATAGTGCAAACGAGCCTGTGTAATTGGTGATTTTTAGGGGAAATTATGAGTGATAAGATGCATAATGAAACACCCTCTGGCGCGCCTGGGTCGAGCAATAAGACGCTTTTTTGGTATCTAGCCGGGCTGACGGGTTTTGTGTTTGTGATAGTGGTTGGCGGCAGGCTATTCGTGCATGCTTTACACACGAGTGTTGGTATGAATGAATCAGTCGCCCTGCTACTTTTTGGGGTGCTTTTTTATGGGGCTATTGTGTTGGTGCGAAAGATACGCGCATGACGTTACCCGCGTGGTTGTGGCTACGGTCGACAAGCCCGTGGCTAATGGCATGCACCTGTTCTGAGTTTTAAGAAATTATTTTTAAACATAGGGGATATTTTGATGGAAATGAAACAATTGGTTCCCGATCTCATGGTCGATGACGTGGCAAAAACGATTACGTTTTATCAGGATGTGCTTGGTTTTAAAACGGTTGCAACTGCGCCCGAGAATGCTCCAGTGTTGTGCTGGGCGTTGATCAAGAATGGTGGTGTACACTTTATGCTCCAATCACGTAGTAGTTTTGTACAAGAATTGCCATCGCTGAATGCCCCAAAAGCGGGTGGAACGCTTATTTTTTATATTACCGTTCCTGACGTGCAAGGGTGGTATGCAAGCATCAAAGGTAAAGCGAAAATAGTGACCGATTTGCGTGAAACTACATATGGGACGAAAGAGTTTGCTCTTGAAGACTGTAATGGTTACGTCCTGGTGATTGCGGATGATCCACATTGCGCTTGAGGCGGCCGAGCGCTTAACATGCCTAGGATACTCAAACCAAAGCCCCGGTTTTTACGCCGGGGTGTTTTGCAGGATCGCGTACAATTTTAAAAAGCACTATTTTGTAGTTTTTTTTGCTTGCTGCGCGCGCGCATTCGGGCGCTTTCGGGGTGTCTAAAGGGGTTTTCTTCTGGTGGCGGTTTGGGGCGCGAGAGCAGCTGGTCAGCGTGTTCGTAGAAAAAATCCCACGCCTGTTTTTTAAGCTTACTCAAAAGCGCTGGGTCGATGCATGGTACAATGATTTTTTCGCTATGGTGACGCTTACGAAGACACGCTGTGCCGTTGTCGGGGCGAATTTCAAAAATACAGTCGCGTCCTGCGGGCAGGTGCTGCGCCAGGGTTGCCGTGAATGCGGGGATTAAAAGTACTGCTGGTAGCGGTACCAGAGGGAAATATTGTCTAAACGAATCATTGACTCCGGGCCAGCCAAAGTGCCAGAGCTCATAGTGCCCCGGAGCGTAATGTATGCGCTTGAGTGATTTGTACGTGCGCCGTTGGTCCTGGGCGGCTGGAATGGAGCAACGCAATTCTACTTGGGTTAACTTGTCGGGAACTTTACAGCGGGCGTTGTCATAAAAACGACGTCCTGAAAAAAACTGAGAGGTTGAAAAACAGTCAAGGCGACAGGTGCGGTCGACCAGCGAGTTAAAATTATAGATTTTTTTGATAAACGGCCGGTTAATATAACAGTCAGTCTCTCTTTGGACTGGTGGGCCGAGCATGCTGAGTTCGTCAATGACAAAATCGACAGGCACGAGAGCGCGCCGTTGCACCTCGGTTAGGTCGAGGGCAACATTGGCCCCGTGACTGTAGGCGAGAATGCCAATTTTTGTTTCAATGCCCTGTGCACGTGCTATGGCAACCAGGCCTTTGATGCCTTTCATCAGTTTAATCGCTTCTTCAAATCGTTCGCGGCCATTCAAAAGTCCTGACCATCCAAAGGTGTAATAGTCTGTTGCTTGGCGCTCGGGGTAGTAGGCCTGTTGAACGGTATCATAAAGCATGGCAAAGAGTTCTGCAGGCGTTTGGGGCGAGTCGGTGAGTTTGATGGGAATAAGGCCTGGCTCCTGCATGGCCTGGCTGTGATACCGCGAACAGTCCCCGCGCATGCTGCAGACGCGCTTTTTATAAATAGTGCCATCAATAATATCTTTGAATAACGTAAAAATAAGCGGTGGTGAGCCGCACTCGTCGAGCCCAAAGGTCCCGTGAATGGCTATAATTATCCAGTGTTCGCCGTTTTTTTGCTGGGTGAGCGTGAGCGGGGCGCTTGTGTGTTCTTCTTGAGCGGGCTCTTGCTGAGTCGGTACACGTTGGCTTGATGTTGGTTGTGGGGGCGTGGTTGGCAAAACAGCTTTGTTGATCTGTCCCGTCAGGCAGAGCAGGCTTGCGATGGCATAAAGCCGCGCAATTTTCCCGATCTTTTTCATCCCTCCCCCTCCCATTTTGCGGGACTTCCGGTGCTTTAGCGTCTCGAGTGCCGAGGTGATGCTTTCCGTCTCCCGCTCATGATATAGTATACAGCAGTGAATAGGGGCACTTGGAAGAGAGTAGGGAGGAAAAAGTATGAAACGGATATGTTCACGTTCAGTACTGTTAATTCGGGTGGTCTGGCGTTTCTTAGTGATCTTTCCACAGCTTCTGTACGGCACCTGGAAGATTGCAAGTTTGCCGTGCCCGCTCGTGAGCGTTTTTGGCGCGCGACGCTATGCTCGCAACTCTTTTTACGCGCGCAAAGCATGGGATATGGGGCATGCACTTGCCGAATGTGGGATGTCTATTGTGACTGGCGGTGGTCCTGGAATTATGGAAGCTGCAAGTTGTGGGGCAATATCATGCCACACGTGTAAAAAAGTGCGTGTTTTAGGGGTGACTGTTGCCGGTGTTAATGTTGAAGAGCCTCCTAATGCCTATATGACCGATGTTATTAAAACGGATTATTTTTCGGTGCGGCGCCATTTTCTTATCTATTATTCCCACGCATTTGTGGTTTTTCCTGGTGGATTTGGGACTGTGGATGAGACCTCAGAGGTGTTAACGCTGATCCAGACGAAAAAAATTCCACAGGTACCCATTATCCTGTTTGGACGCGAATATTGGAGCGATTTTATGAAATGGGTCGAGCGGGCCGTTGCTGAAGGGACTATTCCTCCTGAGCATGCCAAGTTTATTACCGTTACTGATGATGTCAAAGAAGCAGCTCAAATTGTTACCGATTACTGCTGTTCTCCCCGATGCCGGGAAGATCGCGGCGGGCGGTTTATGGATGTCGGCTAACTCTTGAGCTTTTGCGCACTCACATGCTATGTACGGTTTGGGAAGTTGGGGCGTACTGGGGGGAGGGTTATATGACTCGTACATTTTTTGCTGTTGCTGGTGGCGCATGTGTGGTCCTGTTGCTTAGGGCTGGGCCCGAAGAAGATGCGCGCTTGTGGAACGCTGTGCGCGAAGGCAATAAAGAGCTTGTGGCGCAGGCGCTTACGCAGGGTGCGCAGCACAGTTCTCGCGATGATCAGGGAGATTTTCCCCTGCTGTTCGCATCAGGAGAGGGTTTTTTAGATATCGCTCAAGCTTTGGTTGCCGCTGGGGCTGACCCACTTGTCCGTTCTAAAGATGGCAGCACAGCAGTGGGAGTTGCGGCGTTGGCGAATAATTGGGATATTGTCCGGTTTTTTGTTGACCAAGGCGCGCCTGTTAACGAAAAGCATGCAGCTCGCGGGGGGCCCCTGTTGCACCTGGCGCTTGAAGAATGTGATGCCCCCATGATCACCTATCTTTTGGATAAAGGCGCAAGTTTGACCAGCTCTGGACGGGGCGGGGCTACATCCCTACACGTGGCTGTTAAGACCGGCGATGCAGCCGTTGTTGATCTATTGCTTGCGCGTGGCGCTGGTGCTTTAGTGGGCGACAAAGCGGGTAAGACGCCATTCTTTTTGGCCGTAAAACAGAAAACGGCAAAAGAGCTCGTGTCGGTTTTCCTAAAACATGGCGTTGCCATTAACACGCGTGACGCCAAGGGGCGTACAATCGTTTTTGAGGCGTGTTTAGAGAATAAAAGTAAGCTGGTAAAATATCTTGCCCAGCAGGGCGCAGACCTGGCTGTTATTGATAAGGCCGGAAAAACGTTATTGGAAGAGGTAATGGTATATGGGAATATTAAACTCGCCCGCTTTTTGCTCGTGCATGGCGCGCCGTTGGGTGGTGATTCGTGGGTAGTTGCGGTGGCACGGGTGTATGAGAAGCTTGCCAGTAGGCCAGAACGGCTTGAGAAAATAAAAAGTCTGGACGATCTTGCGGCGCTTTTGGGTGTGCTTTTAGGAGACGAACTTATTGATGCACTCTTGCTGCGCGATTGTCCCACAAGCAAGGCCATTCTGGCTCTGCTTAAAGTGACCATGCTTCCAGATGATTATCGTAAACTGCTTACGCGACTGAGCGAATTGGCGAAAAAATACCAGCATGCTGCTTTTGAAAAGCGCTTAAATCAAGCGTAAATTCCAGATATTTTTACAGTGAAATTGTTGATTTTTTCTTAATAAATTTGCTATTTTATAATTAACTAAAGCTAGGGAAGGTTTTTTTGTTTTATTTTCGCGAGGGAATCACTATGAGAACTGTATTAAAACTGCTTGTTGTAAGCATCATTATGGGCGTGTTGGGCGGGGTGGCTCTGCAGGCTGGCAGCCCATTTTACATTAACCATTACCTTAAAAATAACGAGAATAAGTATCTTAAGGTAGGGCTAACCCTCGGCGAGACGGCGACGTACTCTTTCAGCTTTGTTCCTGATAAGGTGACTGCAACCGTATTTGAGATTGGCAGGGATACCCAGGCTTCAGATGAGGCTTCATATTTTATCAGGATCTGGGGAGTATATCTAATAGCAAAGAGCGGGGTGTTTTCCCTTGTTAAAGATAGCGTGGAGTCAGCGCAAAGAACCTGGTTTTCTGAAGGTATATCTTCTACTGGGTTCGGGCGAAAGCTGTCGATGGGGGGAATTAATTTGGAGACAGCAAATTAGAGAATGCGAACCGCCAGCGCCAGGATGCTTAAAGTAATAAATCAGAGATTTTGGTGGGCGGGAAAATATCTCGTGCCCACTAACTTTTTTTGTCCTTCGACTCGTCCTTAATGTTCTTAAAAAATTCGAGTCGTATGGTGCTATTTTGGCGAGAGCTTTTCAAGACTTGCGGAGAAGTTTGCCAACTTGTTTTCGAGTGTTTCTTTCTCTTCTTTTTCTTTCTTTTCTTCTCTCTTCTCTTCTTTCTTCGCTTCTTCTTTCTTTTCTTTTCCCTTCCATCCTCCTTCAAAAAGCTCTTGCCAGAGGGGAACTAGGCCTTCTGGAGGTAGTTTTGCTTTGATGAGATCGATTTTGTCATTAATGTGTTTAGGCGAAAGACCCTCTTCGAGATCAATCTTTTGCCAATTTTCTGACGTGTCGCTGAGTCCTAGGGCAAAGACAGCAATGTAAATTTGTGCCAGCGTTTTGTAGCGATCGTTTTTAAGGCGTTCTTCTGGTGACTGTTCTTTAGTTAGTCCCAGTGCGGGATCGGCAACTGCCAGCTGCCAAATGTCCTTTGCCATCAGTTTTTTATCAGGGAAAGATGCTTTAATTAGTTCTTTGTAAAGCTTCTCAAGTGCTGGTGGAAAGGCGATTTCTTCCCGAAGGGCTGTTAGATATTTATTTAACCCTTTTTTAGCCACCTCCATTGGGTCTCCAAGAAGTGCGGCTTCTTTTTTTGTTGCTATAAGATCTGCTTTGTAGATTGCTTTCATCAACTCGGTGACTCCAGCAATGTTACCGGGCAAAACTGCAAGCGCCATAATACGTATGAGTGCAACAGTGTATCGATTCATACAAAATCTCCTTTTACATATGCAAAAGTGTACTGCGAAACTCTTTTTCCAAAAATTCTGAGCCACGCACCAACATGCGAAGCCAGTTTAATTTAACCTCAAGTTTCTCGTCTTCGCTCAAGTGCCAGTTGATAGGCGATGCACGTAGGCGTGTGGTGAGCTCATAAAAGCAGAGAGCCACACAAACCGAGACGTTAAAGCTTTCGGTAAAGCCATACATGGGTATTGTGACTGACATGTCAGCATGATCTTGGGCGTAGAGGCTGACGCCGCGCTCTTCGGTTCCAAATACGAGAGCGATTTTTTGATCAAGGGGAAGTGCTGAAAGCTTGCGGCTCTTGCTATCGGGTGCCGTGGTGACAATTTTGTAGCCCTGTGCGCGTAGCTTATTAAAACACTCTTCGGTGTTGTTGCGATCAGGGGTGCTAAATTTATTTAAATTAACCCAGTTGGATGACCCTTTGCTGACCCCTGTATTGACCGTGTAGCGGTTTTGTTGCTCAATAACATAGACATCTTGGATGCCAAAGCATTCTATCGAACGAAGCGAAGCGCTGATGTTGTGTGGTTGGTAAATATCTTCTAATACCGGCACGACATAGCGCGTGCGATCGTTAAGCACGGCGTCGATCTTTTCTTTACGCGAAGGGGTCACAAATTGGGCAAGATGTTCTACAATCTGTCGCTTAATTTCTCTGTCCATAAAGGTCTCCCTAGATTGGTACTGGCTATTTGAGTATGCCGGCCCGCCGAAGGATGATAGGCAGGATAGCTAATAACAACAATAAACTAAATACTACCATAACTTGCCACGATATAAGGTCCCAAGCGCTTTTCATGCGCTGGAATTGTTCTCCTGACAGTGCCTGTAGGACGGTGAGCGGAATCATACCAACCAGGGTGGTCCACAAAAATCGTGGATATGAGACCAGTGTTAACCCGGCTACAATATTTACTAAAACAAATGGAATTATGGGCACCAGCCGCACTGCAAGTAAATAATAGGTGCCATATTCATCAAAGACGGCGTTAAATTTTCTCAGGTCACTTTTGTATCGGGCTTGTACGCGCGCTCCCCAAAAATGGCGCGACATGCTAAATGAAACAGTTGCGCCCAGGGCAGCAGAAAGCATGATGATAATTATGGCGGGGAAGAAGCCGAAAAAAAAACCTGCAGACATAGCAAGTGCCGTTGCAATAGGCAGCGCTAAAATGTTGTCAAGCACATAAATTAACACGAAAAGCGCTACTGATAAGGCATAGTGCTGGGTGACAAAAGTAGTAATTGTTTCCCGATATTCTTGTAGCGTTTGCAGTGAGAGTAGTTTGCTGAGAAAGAACGAGGCAATGGTAATACAGCAAAGCACTAATATAATTAGAGCAACGGTTTTTTTATGCGTATACAAGAGGTGTTTTAAGCGTTTTCTCAATGCTGATCCATCAATCCTAATAATCAAGGCCAAATGATATCTTTTCTTACTACGGGTCAGTATAGTATGAGAAACGATAAAGTTCCATTGTTTCACGAAGGGGAAAACAACGATGAAATTCGCAATTTTTCTATCTATGGGTCTACTGGGTGTTGGTTGTTTGCAAAATCTTGGCGCTGAAAATCAGGCTGGGTACAATAATAATACCAATGTGAATGTGAATGAAACGCATATTCAAGTTGAAACGCTTATCCCAAAAAAGGTAGTAGAACAGATTTCTGCATTTACCACCCGACAGATTAGTCATGCCGAAAGTGCCTGGGAGACCGTTTCCTTAGCCCCGAGTGGGCTGTTGCTGGGGTGCGAAACGCTCGTGGCAAAGCTTGTAGCAAATAAGTGGCGGGTTTTGATGTGGTCTGCCCTGGGGGGGTATGTCTATCTCAATTACACAGCCACTCGGACAAAGCAGCAGTTGCAGGATGCCCAACGATGGTGCAACTGGAAGTATCAATTATCACTTGAGGAGCTCTTTGCAGTTGATCCAAAAGAGTTGGGAGTATTGCTGATGAAAGAGATTCAGCAGCGGTATCTTTCCACCGAAAACCCAGCAGATTTTGTGACCCCGGTGGCCTGTTTTATGCAAGATTTTGAGTACGAGCAGCAACTATTGGCCTGGTATCTCTGGCTTGGAAAAGTATTCGATACTGTCCATCTGACCAACTATAGCTGGTACGATCAAAATCTGTGCGAGCGTTGCCGCGAGTGGCAGAGACGGCTTGCCTATTTGAAAGCGACATTCCTGAACTGGATGGCCGAATATAACATTTCCAACCATGCGACCGCTACTCCTGCCACAGCCGTGCAATCGCCGGTTCAGGCTGCCCTAGGGGTGTTTCCACGGCCCCCGCGTAGCGCGACTCAAAAAGCAGGTGTGGCGCGATTTTGTGTGTTGCAGGTAAAACGGCTTGCGGGACT